>Ga0209500_10000165_pt1 | contig 59403 bp, 58 predicted proteins | sample S_140212_EF_Meta_FD_187323 | JGI IMG/M metagenome (GOLD analysis project Ga0209500, IMG submission 187323) | Freshwater microbial communities from Lake Simoncouche, Canada to study carbon cycling - S_140212_EF_MetaG (SPAdes) (version 2) | ecosystem: Environmental > Aquatic > Freshwater > Lake ... | reverse complement strand
GCAAAAGAAGGAACGCACGGTGGTTGTAGCTCAGTTGGTTAGAGCACTGGTTTGTGGTACCAGGGGTCGGGGGTTCAAGTCCCCTCAATCACCCCACTTTGCAGGAGCCCCGGAGCAATCCGGGGCTTTTCTGCGTGCGCACACCGAGTGCTGGCCTCAGCCCTGCGCGCCCTTGGACTTGAAGTAGGCCTCGATGGTATCGCGGATGGCCTTCTCGAAAGCATCGTCCTTCGACTTCAGCTCAGCGTCGATCGTCGGCTCACCCACCTGTACGCCGCGGCGGAACCACTGGTCAGCCGAAAAGGAGAAACGCTGCCCGTAATAGGTCACGTAAGTGACGTGGAACTTATAGCCTGAAGGATAGTTGGTCAGCGTGACATAAGCCTTGTCCACTGGGTAGTCGGCCTTGACCTGACGGAGCGCCTTACGGACCTCCGCCGTGACCTCCTTGGACTCGCACTTAATCTTGTTATCCATGAAGCGCGCATCGGAGAACTCGACTTCGAATGGAAAGAAGATGCCGGTATGCAGCCCGCGGAACTCCGTGTTCGGCACACCGAAATAGAGGATGGAGCCAGAGACGCCCGTGACCGCTGCCAAGGCCAGCAGAACGAGGGCCGGATGCATGGGTTTCTTGAGTTCAACGGAGCACATGAGCGAAAGGCATAGGTAGCCCCTGCCCCCAAATCAAACAGATAGGGACAGGGACTGACCGCTCACTTAAGGGTCTGCAGGAAGGCCTTCACGTCCTCGAGTTCCTGCGGCTTCAAAATCAGGCCCATTGGCGGCATCGGCGAGACGCCCAGTTTCTCGAAGCCTTTCGCGAGGACCTTGTTCGGTTCGGTCAGGGATTCGTGGATGTATGCCGCGGTGGCGCGAGTGGCAATACCGTCGAGAGCGGGCCCAATGGCGCTACCCTTCCCGCCCACCATGTGACAAATCGCGCAGGCAGCGACAGGGTGCTTCCAGAAGATCTGCTCGCCGCGGGCCGGCACGCCGGCGGTCACCGGCGCATCGCCCACCAAGGATAGCTCACAGAGCTTCACGTCATCGAAGATGGAGTCGCCGACGGCTACATGCAGCAGGTTGATGCTGGCCTTGGACCGCGTGCCGCTATTGAAGACCACATCGACCTCGGTCCAATCCGACTCCCGAGCAGTCACCTTCTCGGTCTCGGCCCGGCCGATATGGTCGTTGAGGCTGGACTTACCGCGCAGGGCGTGGGTCTTGATCCAGGCGCTGAGGCGATACTCCGTATTCGGCTTAAGCACGACGTCGGCGAAGTAGCTCGTATCGGCATCGGAACGGGTGATGGCACGCATGGCATGCTTGCCGGAACGCACGTTCTTCGGGTCGATGACAATGCCCCACTGGGCGTCCTTATTGCCGGCTCGGTTACCGTAGTCACGGCGTGTCCAGCCGACGGGAGTCTTCTTGTCGGCGGAGACCTCTTCGAAGCCAGGGTTGGGCAATAGGTTCGGACCTTCGACGTAGGTCGCAGTCTTATGCTTCTTGGCGAGGAGACGGGAAGCCTCGTTCAGCCATTCGTCGGACTTCACCACGACGTCGGCGGAGAGCTGGCGGACCAGCGTCTGGACCTCGGGCGAGGTCGGGAAGTCGGCCAACTTGACGAAGGCAGCGAGACGCGTGGCGGCATCCTTGTCGGCGACGACGCCGGCGCCGAAGAAAAGCTTCTGGGCAGCCTCATCCGTACCGAGAGCACGGATGGCGTTACGACGCAAGGGAGCCACGCTCGAAAGCAAAGCGGCCTGATGCGTGGAGGCGTCGAGTTCGCCAAGTCCGTGCAAGGACCATAGGGCATGGATGGCACCGACGTCGGCGGAGGACTTCGTCACGAAATCGCGCAGAGCGGGGGCGAGGTCCTTCTTCTTGCCTTCGACGATCAGGCGCTGGGCACGCAGACGGCCATATTGCGTACTACCAGAAAGACCGGCCAGGAGTTCAGCGGAAGATTCCCCTTGGACAGCTTTGGCGACGGCGTCTGGCTTGTCCCAGACGATACGGTAGATGCGTCCGCGGGCGTGGTCGCGCAGGTCGTTTTCGTGCGCACCACCGACGCCCGTCTTGGCATCATAGCCGCCGCGACTCAAGCTCGGGGTCGGATTATGTTGGATGATGAAGTTCTGCCAGTCGGCGAACCAGATGGCGCCGTCCGGGCCGACTTCGGCGAAGACCGGAGACATCCATTCATCAGAACTGGCGACCAGGCTGAATCCATCCTTGGCCATGAAGCCGGCGCCATTCGGCTGCACATCCATGAGCCCGATGAGCTTCATCGTCGGCTCGCAGACCATGGCCATACCCTGGAGACGGGGCGGCAACTGGGCGGAGTAGATGAAAGTCGAGCCAGCAGCCGCGGTGTAGCCACCCATGACGTCGACCTGACGGAAGTTCGGAGTAATGGTGTGCGCCTTATCGACGAGGTTGATGCGTTTGGCCGACATGCCGCGCGAGCCCTTAGCCCACGCAGTCGCCGGAATACCGCCGAAGAAGATTGGCGCGTTGTTGGCCGTGCCACCAAAGGAGTCACCGGCGGCGTTGGCGCCGTAGCCCCAGGTGTTATTGGAGAACTGGTGCAGGAACTCGAGCTTGGCGCCGTCGGCGGTGAAGCGGTAGCTGCCCATCGCGAAGTTCTTCTTTTCTCCGCCGACCTCGCCGGCGAAGCCGCTGTAGCCAACCGCGCCACGCAGCCAGTTATCATAGCCATAGGAAAGACTGCTCGTCTGGGCGTGGGTATCGCGAATACCCCATCCGGTCAGGATCACCTGGCGGACATCGGCCTTATCGTCGCCATCGGTATCTTTGAGGAAGACGAAGTTCGGGGCCTGCGCGACGATTACGCCGCCGTTGGCGAAGACGAGGCTCGTCGGGATATTGAGATGATCGGCGAAAATCGTGAACTTGTCGGCCTTGCCGTCGCCATCAGTGTCTTCACAGATCTTGATGCGATCATTGCCCTGCTGCTGGTCTTCCTTCACCCCATGCGGATAGTCGGAAGTCTCACAGACCCAGAGGCGCCCGCGAGAGTCCCAAGCGAAAGCGATCGGCTTCATGATGTCGGGCTCAGAAGCGAACAGCACCAGTTTCATGTCGGCCGGGACCTGCGTGCGCTCCATACTGCCCTTGACCGAGAAAGGCTTCTGGAACGTCAGCGGCTCCGGGCGCTTCTCGTAGTTGGCGACGTTACCGTTCTTCTCGCGGACCTCGGGTTCGCGTTGGGCGAGGAACTTCTGCCAGGCGGCCTTGCGGGCGGCGGGCAATGCGGCCTCAAGCTGAGCGCGGAAGGCGGCAGGCGTTGCGTCGGCCTTGATGACGATTACCTCGACCGTCGCGCCGGAGGGTAGTTTGATTACATTGTTCAGGGCCGGCGAACCGTCGGCGTTCGGCTTCACCGCCAGGGAATCGTAGCGTTCGAGCGTCGCGGCGTCGGGCGTGGCACCCGTCGCGTAGTCGAACCAGATGGCGTCACGGCCCAGCTCGGCCATCATCGAGTGCAGCGGGCCGACGGAAGACTGCTCACCGCCGCTGGCGTCCAGATACAAGACTCGGATCGGGCCATCGGCGGGAGCCGCGGAAGCCAGAATGGAGAGACAGACGGATAGAAAGGCGACGAGAAGGCGCATAGGGGTATGCGAAAAGACAAACCGTCCGCAGGAACATGGCAAGAGGGCTAAGACAAGAAACCTAGTGCTTAAAGCCCTCCCCGGCGGGGCGGTTGTCGTAAAAATGAAAGGCACCCCGCCCCGGCCGCCATATGGGCACAAAAAACGGCGCCCAATCGGGCGCCGTGTTCGGGGAGCAATCGCTCAACGACCTCAGTGGTCGTGGTGGTCGCCGCCAGCCGCAGGCTTGTTATCCTCCGGCATGTCGGTGATGAGACACTCGGTCGTGAGCAGCAGGCCAGCCACGGAGGCGGCATTGATGATCGCGGTGCGGGTGACCTTGGTCGGGTCGACGACGCCGGCCTTGATGAGGTCTTCGTAAGCGCCAGTCGCCACGTTGTAACCCTCGGCACCCTTGTGCTTGAGCATCACTTCCTGGACGATGAGGGAACCTTCGACGCCGGCGTTAAAGCACAGCGTGCGGAGCGGCTCTTCGATTGCCTTACGGACGATCTGGGCGCCGATCTTTTCGTCACCGACGAGGGAGTTAATCACGGAGTCGATGGCCTTGACGGTGCGCAGGAGAGCGACACCACCACCGGGGACGATGCCTTCTTCAACGGCCGCACGGGTGGCGTGCAGGGCGTCGTCGACGCGGTCCTTCTTCTCCTTGAGCTCGGTCTCGGTCGCGGCACCCACGTGGATGACGGCGACGCCGCCGGCCAGCTTGGCGAGGCGTTCCTGAAGCTTTTCCTTATCGTAGTCGGAGGTGGTTTCGTCGATCTGGCGACGGATGAGCTTCACGCGACCCTGGATGTCAGCGGACTTGCCGGCGCCCTGGATGATCGTGGTGTTTTCCTTATCGGCGACGATGCGCTTGGCGCGACCGAGGTCGGCCACCTTGACGGACTCGAGCTTGATGCCAAGGTCATCGGTGACGAAGCGGCCACCGGTGAGGACGGCGATGTCTTCCATCATGGCCTTGCGGCGGTCGCCGAAGCCAGGAGCCTTGACGGCGCAGACGTTGATCGTACCGCGGAGGCGGTTGACAACGAGGGTAGCGAGGGCTTCGCCTTCGATTTCCTCAGCGATGATCAGGAGCGGCTTGCCGGTCTTGGCGACTTCCTGGAGGAGAGGCAGCAGGTCCTTCATGGCGCTAACCTTCTTCTCGTAGAGAAGGATGTAAGCGTCTTCGAGGATGGCCTCGAGCGTTTCGGCGTTGGTCGCGAAGTACGGGGAGAGGTAACCCTTGTCGAACTGCATGCCTTCGACGACGTCGAGGGTGGTCTCGATGGTCTTGGCTTCTTCGACGGTGATGGTGCCGTCCTTACCCACGCGGTCCATGGCTTCGGCGATGATGTCGCCGATGGATTCGTCCCAGTTGGCGGAGACGGTGGCGACCTGCTTGATTTCCTTGCGGTCCTTGACCTTCTTGGAAATCACGGCGAGTTCCTTGACGATGGCTTCGGTGGCCTTGTCGACGCCACGCTTGACGAAGATCGGGTTGGCACCGGCGGCGACGAAGCGGAGGCCTTCTTTGTAGATAGCTTCGGCCAGAACGGTCGCGGTGGTCGTGCCGTCACCCGCCTTGTCGGCGGTCTTGGAAGCGACTTCGCGCACCATCTGGGCGCCCATGTTTTCGTAAGGATCGTCGAGTTCGATCTCCTTGGCGACGGTGACGCCGTCCTTGGTGACCTTCGGGGCGCCGAACTTCTTGTCGATCATCACATTGCGGCCCTTAGGACCGAGGGTGACTTTGACGGCACGGGCGAGGATGGAGACGCCATTGAGCACCTTGCGGCGGGCGGCTTCGTCGAACAGAATCTGCTTCTTGGACATAGTGGTGTGGTTTGAGAGTTAGGGGTGAGATTATTCGATGACGGCGAGGATTTCTTCTTCGCGGAGAAGGAGGTAGATCACTTCGTCGAGCTTCACTTCGGTGCCGGCGTACTTGCCGACGAGAACCTTGTCGCCGACCTTGACGTTGAAGGCGACCTTCTTGCCGTCCTTGTCGAGGGCGCCGGTGCCGAGGGCGATGACCTTGGCTTCCTGCGGCTTCTCCTTGGCGGAGTCAGGGATGATGATGCCGCCCTTGATTTCTTCAGCTTCTTCGATGCGCTGGAGGAGGACGCGGTCGCCGAGGGGCTTGACGCTAGGTTTGGTGTTTTTGGCCATGGTGGGTATTTGGGTAGAGGTTGGTCGTTGGGGACGTCTGCGACTTTGCAGAACAGATGCCAAAGCCGTTTTGCTGAGGTTTAGCAAACGATTTAGGGGCTTTTCTCGGGTTGGAGCCCTTATCGACCCCCTAAACGACCCATTGTTCCCTGTTTTGCCCGAGACAGCGTGTCACAAGGTGAGACAACGCAAACACTAGGGGTAGGGATAGGGGTTGGGGTCGGGGTAGGTGCGACTCCTTGCTCTCTTGCATTTCAACCTACCCCCACCCCTACCCCTTTGGTGATTACAACTCCCCAGGCTGCTTGCCTTCAGGTTCTTTGAGCTGGTCTCCCCAACCAAGGATACGGGCCTGGGCGCCATGGTGCTCGGCCTTGGTCTTATCTCCCCGCTCCATCCAGATGCGGGACATGGAAGTATGGATATGAATATCCTTCGGCCTTAGCAGGAGGGCCTGTTCGCCAGCGGCCAGAGCTTCGTCGAACTGATGCGAGGCGAAGTGCACCTCCGCCTTGGCGAGCCAAGCCTCGAAGCAGGCCGGATCGGCGGCCACCGCAGTCTGCAGCTTCGCCAACGCGGCCGACTCGTCACCCATCGCGAAGTCGAACGCCGCCTCATCCGCCAAGGCAAGAGCGCGTGCGTGGGGCGAGAGTTCGGACATGCGGACACGGTGCTTGGAGCCCGTGGCATCGCAAGCGCTCCTTTCACGCTTGGAAAGGGGCCGAGGGGGTCGCAACTTACCCGCATCATGGATCCTCGCTACGGAAGGCTCGCCGACGTGCTCTGCGGTTTCTCGACCCGCCTCAAAAAGGGGGAGAGCGTGCTCATCGACGCCCACGACGTACCGGAAGACTTCGTCATCGCCCTCATCCGGGCCGCCCGCGAACGCGGCGCCACCCCGATGGTGAACCTCCACAAGGCCCGCGTCGGCCGTGAGATGGTCAAGGGTGGTACCAAGGAACAGTTCAAGCTGGCCGCCGACCACGAGCTCGCCCGCATGAAAAAGATGCAGGCCTACATCGCCGTACGCGGTTCGGACAACATCTTCGAAGGCAGTGATATCCCGGCCGCGCAGGCCAAGCTCAACGGCGAGATCATGCGCCCCGTCCTAGATCACCGCGTCAACAAGACCAAGTGGGTCGTCCTCCGCTGGCCGACCTCTTCGATGGCCCAGCAGGCCAAGATGAGCACTGAGGCTTTCGCTGATTTCTACTTCCGCGTCTGCACGCTCGATTACTCCCGGATGATTCCCGGTATGGAAGCCCTGAAGCAGGCGATGATGAAGACCGACGAGGTCCATATCCTGGGCCAAGGCACCGACCTTAAGTTTAACATCAAGGGCATGAACGCCATCCCCTGCGGCGGCGAATATAACATCCCCGACGGCGAGGTCTTCACCGCGCCTATCAAGGACTCCGTCAACGGCGTGCTGCAGTACAACTGCGCGACCATCTACCAAGGCGTCTCCTTCGAGAACATCCGCCTGGTCTTCCGCAAGGGCAAGATTGTCGAGGCCACCTCGAACAATACCAAACACCTGAACGAGATTCTCGATACCGACGGCGGAGCCCGCTTCATCGGCGAATTCGCCATCGCCTTCAATCCACACATTCTCAATCCGATGCAGGACATCCTGTTCGACGAGAAAATCGCGGGCTCCTTCCACTTCACACCCGGCAAGTGCTACGAGACCACCGATAATGGCAACCATTCGTCCATCCACTGGGACATGGTCTGTATCCAGCGCCCCGAATACGGCGGCGGTGAGATTCGTTTCGATGGTCAGACGATCCGTAAAGACGGCCTTTTCCTTCCCAAGCCCCTCCAAAAATTGAATCCCGCATACCTCCTCGGTAAGGCCAAATAATATGGCCCAACCCAAGAAACCCAAGAAGCCGCAGCCCAAGCGCCTCGGATCACGCCCGCAGGCCCGCACGGCCAAGGCGCTCAAGCGCAAGGATAAGCCCGCGCCTCACGTGCCCTATGCGGCCCGTCCGGCCAAGGCCCCGATCGAGGAGCTTCGTCCGGATGAAATCGTCAAGACGCGCATCCCGAGCGAATTCGAACCCGCCCGCGCCGACAAGATTATCGCCATGCTCCTCGATGGAGTCAGCCGCTCGCGCGTGCAGAAGGCCCTCGACCTAGGTCTGGTGAAGGTCAACGGCCAGACGGCCGATTGCCGCACGGTGCTCAACCCTGGCGACGCCATCGAAGTAGCTCTCCCCTCCCCCGGCGAGCCCACCGCCCGTCCGGTCAAGATGTCCATCGAAGTCCTCTTCGAAGACGCGCACCTTATCGCCGTCAACAAGCCGGCCGGTCTCCTCACGCACCCCGTCCAAGGTTCCGACGAGGTCTCCATTGTCCACGGCCTACTCCATTACACCAAGGGAAAGCTCGCTCCGGCTGGCGGCGCACCCCGCCCCGGCGTCGTGCATCGCCTCGACCGCGAGACCTCCGGCGTCATCGTCCTCGCGAAGACCGACAAGGCCTACCACGCGCTCGTCGCGCAGTTTGCCGCCCGCACCGCTAAGAAGGAATACCTCGCGCTGGTCGACAAGGCCCCGCGCCTCCTCTCCGGCGTGATCAACGCCAACATCGATCGCCACCGCACCGTCCGCGTGCGTATGGCCGTCCGCGAAGACGGCCGCGAAGCCATCACCGACTGGCGGGTGGAAGAAAAGTATGGCGTCGAAGCCGCACTCGTCCGCGCCTTCCCGCACACCGGCCGCACCCACCAGATCCGCGTCCACCTCGCGCACATCACGCACCCCATCCTCGGCGACCGTACCTATGGTAAGTTTGACGTACCGAGCTACACCGGCTGGCCGATGCCTCGCGTGATGCTCCACGCCCATAAGCTGACCTTGACGCACCCGCAGACCGGCAAGCCGCTCACAATCACCGTCGAGCCGCCGAAGGACTTCCTGGAGCTCAAGGAGTGGCTGGCCAAGAAGTTCGGGCGTAAGTCTTACCTGTTGCCCGCGTAAGCGGCAACAGGAGGGCTAGAGCCAAGGCTTGGGCTAGTTTGGTCTTACCCTTACTAGCCCAAGCCCTGGCCCAAGCTCTATCCCTAATCAGTATCCCTTCTGGCCGGGCTTGGGCACCTTGGTCGGAGCCTTCCAATCGGCGGGGACAATCTTCGCCGCAGTCAGCGGGTCGTTGTCGCCGTCGACTTTCATCTCGGCGGCGAGCTTGGCGAGCATGACATTGCGTCGCTCCGCCTGGGCAGGATCGCCAGATAGATCATTCGTCTCAAACGGATCGGCCTGCAGGTCGAAGAGCTGCGTCCGGTCGACGTGCGGGTAGCGGATGAGCTTCCATCTTCCGTCGTTGAGGGCTTTCTGGACGGACTTGTATCCGAACATCAAGAAAGGACGGGCAGGCTGGGACGGATCTTTGAGCACGGCCGTGAACTCCTGGCCCTGAGAATCCTTCGAGGCGGCAACGCCGCAAAGCTTGCCCAGCGTGGGCATGACGTCGAAGAGGTAGCACATCGCCTCGCTGCGCTTATCCGCGGCGATGCCAGGGCCGGCGATAATGAGCGGCACGCGCACGGAGTGCTCATAGAGGTTCTGCTTACCGATGAGGCCGTGCGAACCGCGGGCTACGCCGGAGTCGGCAGCGTAGACGATAATGGTATTAGCGGCGAACGGCGAGGCATCGACGGCATCGAGGATGCGACCGACCTGCACGTCCAGGAAGCTGATGTAGCGATAATACTCCGCAAGCATCTCCTTCACGTCGGCCTCCTGGCGCGGCCACTTCAGGAGCTGTTCGTCACGGACGACCATCTCACCATTGTCGAAAGGGTGCTGCGGTAGGAAGTTCGGCGGGCGCGGGATTGAACCGACGTCGTATTTCACAGGGAAGCCGTCGGGCACGATGTGCGGGTCATGCGGACCATCGAAGGCCAGATAGGAGAAGAATGGCTTCTTGCCGTCCTGCAACTTCAGGAAAGCCAGGGTCTCGTCGGTAGCCTCTTCGCACAGGTGCTTTGGGGAAATCTTCGCCGGGGTCAGCTTACCCGTTGGCAGCATATCGCTGGTTGGGGCCTTCATGGGATTAGCCATGCCGCCGACGAAGAGTGCTCGGGCCTGCTGGAATGATTTCGAGATCGAGGGCGGTCCGTTGTGCCACTTCCCTGCCGCAAAGGTCGCATAGCCCGCTTCTCCGAAAGCGTGCGGCCAGGTCGAGTACTTGAGCAACTTCTCGTCGATATTGGCCAGCGAACGTCCCGAAAGAAGCATAGCTCGCGATGGCACGCAGGTCGCCCCCTGATTGCCTCCCTGCATGTAAGCGTGAGTAAAGGCCACGCCGCGCTTCACGAGGCGATCGAGGTTCGGGGTCTTGATGACCGGATTACCCAGCGCCGCGATGGTGTCAGCCCGCTGGTCATCGGCGAAGATGAAGACCACGTTCGTCGCCGGCGCACCTGACAGTGAGACGACTGTCGCAAGGAGCGCGGAAAAGAGACGGGGCAAGCTCATGGCTTCATCCCAACCGAAGCCGACGAGAAGGCAACCCTGCTTCAGGCGTTAAAGCCGTGGTGGCCGTCCTGCTTGCGATGCTCAGGCGCGTCCGGCTCGACGTGCACCAACACGGAAATGACCTCCGGATGCGAACGAAGGATGTCGGACTTGATCCGACCCGCGATGGCATGCCCTTCGGCGACCGTGGCGCCCTCGGCAACCTGGAGATGGAAATCCACTTCGAAGCGATCGCCCAGTCGACGGGCGCGGAAGGCGTGGAAACCCTTGGCTCCGGGAGCGGCTAGGATGTGCTCGCTCAGGTCGTGCAACACGTGCGCGGCTGGAGCGGTATCGAGCAGGTCTTCGCAGGCGCCCTTGAAGAGCTTGATGCCCTCGGAACCAAGCCAACCGGCGAGCACGAGTCCGACGACCTTATCGAGGGCCTTCCATTCAGGATGGAGATTGGCGATGACGACCGCGACCAGCGCAAGGAGCGAAGCGATGGCGTCGGCGCGGTGATCCGTGGCGTTAGCCATCAGCAGCCGCGAACCAAGGCGCTCAGCCTGACGACGGGCATACTGGTAGAAACCTTCCTTGATGAGCAACGCCGCGCCAGCGACCCAAGCGGCGGCGATGCCGGGCGCGGCAGTATCAGCCCCACTGACGAGCGCAGACAAGGACTGCCAAGCCAGGCCGAGGCAGAAAAGGAGTACCAGCGACGAGATGAGCATCGTCGCCAAGGTTGAGAAGCGGTGGTGGCCGTAGGGATGGTCATCATCCTTCGGCAGGTGCGCAAACTTCAGCCCAATGATGGCGGCGATATCGCCGGCGATATCGACCAGCGAATGGATGCCATCGGCGACGAGCGCCTGCGACGAGGCGATGGTACCTACGCTAAGTTTCGCGCCAGCCATGAGGACATTGACCGCCAAGCTCAGCGCCACGGTCAGACCACCCTCGCGCTGCAGCGTCGTGCTCATTTGGGTGAGTTAGCAATAATCAGGTCCGCTTCGGCCTGCCAGTCGATTCGGACCAAGCGGGCCTCGGCCACGGCGGGATGACCGTTCAATTCGCGGACCAGGGCTTCAAGCTTACCCCACGGGGCGCCGCCAGGCAGCTTGCGCCAAGCGTCGAGTCGAATGAGTGATTCCTCATGGCCAGACCAAGCCGAGGCGACGTCACCAGACTGTAGCGAGACCTCCGCCGCCTGATGGCCGGGCTTCAATTTAATCGCGATGCGATCGGCGAAGGTAAACTCATAGGAGGCCACTGGACCGGCTTCGGCTAGAGCGACTCCGGCGGCGTAGGACTCCTTGATCAGGATATGCTCCTCAGGGAGCTCCTTGCCTTCAGGAGAGTAACGCCGGGTGCCTCCGGTGACGAGCGTGCGGACCTTCGCGCCACCCTGCTTCTCAGCGACCTGCTCGAACAGGACGTATTTTCCGTAGAAGCCTTTCTTCATCACGGCGAAGTCATACATCATCGGAGCCATGCTCAGCGACGAGCGGACCGCGCGAAGCTGATTCTTCTTCTCGCTGCCGCAGGACTTGCCCCCAAGGAGGAGGACGATACCCATTAAGGCCCCGACCAGGAAGATGACGAAGCGTTCGCGCTGACCCATGCCCTGACATCAGCGAAGGAACCCCGCGGGGGCAAGGAGAAGCCTCCGATGTGTCGTTTGGCGTTGGAAAATCGCCGCCGTTAGCCAAAACAGGCTCATGCTTCAGGCCACCGTCGAGACCCGCGTCCGCTTCGCCGAGACCGATGCGATGGGCGTCACCTATCATGGGAACTACCTGCCTTGGTTCGAGATGGCCCGCGTCGCCCTGCTCGACCAGCTAGGTACCCCTTATCGCCAGCTCGAACGGGAAGGCTTCCTCCTACCCGTCCTCGAGACCGGGCTGACCTACCACCGCCCTTCCCGCTTCGACGATCGCTTGCGCATCACGGTGACCTTGGCTGAAAAGCCCATGGCACGACTGAAACTCACATACAAAGTTGAACGCGATGGCGAGCTGCTCGTCGAAGGCTACACCCTCCACGCCTTCGTCAACCGTGAGTTCAAGGCCGTGCGTCCGCCCGAAAACGTCGAGGCTGCGATGCGCAAAGCCTTCGGAGCCTGATTTCATGAAGATCGCCGCCGCCCCGCTCGGGCCTTTCGAAACCAATGCCTACCTCGTCGTCGCCGAGAACGGCACAGACTGCTGCATCGTCGACGCGCCCAAGGACGCGGGACCGACTTTGCTCGAAGAAATCAAGAAGCAAGGCCTCACCCTCACCCACCTGCTCATCACGCACGGCCATTGGGACCACATGTGTGACGGCCATCATTTCGCAGCGGCGGGAGCCAAGGTCATCGCCCACAAGGACGACCAACAGCTTATCGAGAACATCGAAGCCTACCGCACCCGCTACCAGTCGATGATTCCCTCGCTCTCCGACGACGATTTCCGGTCAGTGAAAGTCGATCGATGGGTGGACGATGGTGATGTCGTCGAGGCCTGCGGCTTCAAGTTCGAGATCCGGCACGTCCCTGGCCACTGCCCGGGCAGCATCCTCTTTTACGCCGCCGACCAGAAGATCGCCTTCACCGGCGATGCTATCTTCAAGGGCTCCGTGGGCCGCACCGACCTCCCTAACGGCGATTGGAACCAGCTCCTGACCTCGATCCGGACCCGCATCTACACCTTGCCCGACGACGTCGTTCTCCTGCCGGGCCACGGCGGGCAGACCTCAGTCGGCGTCGAGAAGAAGACCAATCCGTACGCCAAGCCCTGAGCCGCGTGCCTTCGCCCTGCCCCTTCCTGCCTTCCTGTGGTCGTCCGCTCTCCTGGCGCGACCTCAACGCCTTGCGCGACGACCAGGGCCCTGAGCTTTACCGCCTCTGCCTAGAATACGGCCAGCAGCTCTGGCTGGACGACCTCCCCGCCCGGGCGCTGCTCGCCGTCGATCGCGCTCTCTATTGCGATATCCCCCACGACGCCGAGGTCCTGAGCGAATACCCGATGCCCTATCGGGCCATCGGCTGGATGATAAAGCAGCCGACCGAGAATTTCGCTGGCAACGCACGCGTCCATTATCAGCACCTCGCGGACCGCGTGCGCGGCGAGCGAGCCGAAATCAAGAAGTGGCGAGCCTGGGCGGCTTGGGCTGTCTCCCGCGTCGCGCGACCTGACCTCGAAGGCGACCCCAAGCACATCGTCACCGAGCCTACGCACGCGGAGATCGAAGCCGGCCTGCTGAACTTTGGGATCAGCGACGAAATCGCCGAGTGGCGCAAGGCGCTCGCCGACTAAAACCATCCTTACATTTCACATGACCCTCCACTCTGACCATTCGATCCGTGTCGTCGTCGACGCAACCGACCTGCATGCCGGCCAAGCGGGAGAACGTCCGCTGGAACTTCGCACCGCGTCTGCCGAGAGCCGTATCACCCTTCGCTCCCTGGAGGCCGGCGCGACTTGGACGCACGACGGCAAGCACCTACTCGAAGTGCTCGTCGTGCGTGGACTGCTGAGCCTGAACGGCGAAAATCTCGGCTCGCCGTCCTACGTGCGACTGGCGCCGGGCCTCTCCGCGACGTTCACGTCAACGGAAGCCAGCATGATTTACCTCAATGAGCGCACCCCGACGGAGCCGGAAACAGACTCTTACGCTCTACGCGGCGATTCCCTCGACTGGCGTCAAGGCATGGTGCCTGGACTCAAGGTCACCTCGCTCCACCAAGGCCTGACGAAACACACCGCCTTGGTGCGCTGGGCGCCCGAGACCCGCTTCAATCCGCACACCCATGTAGGCGGAGAAGAGATTCTCGTCCTCGAGGGCGTCTTCCGCGACGAGCACGGCAGCTACCCGGCTGGCACCTGGATTCGCAGCCCGCATATGAGCAACCATCGGCCCTTCACCGGGCCGGAAGGCGCGACCATCCTCGTCAAGGTCGGCCACTTAGACGTGGCCTAAACCGTCACTTAGTCACGTCGAGGATTTCGGTCTCGAGCGTAATTGTGCGGCCGTTCGAACCAGACATCACCGCTTTAGACCCCGGCATCACGATGACCGAAGTCTTGGCTCGGGAAACCAACGTCTCCGGAGTCTCGAGGATGACGCCTTTGTGTAGCACTAGTTCGACGGACTGACCCAGGCGGCTCAGCGTCAGCGCCTCGCGCTTCTCGTCGTAAGATTTAAGCGTCCAGCCATCGATGCGACGGCCCAGCGGGACCCACTGGCGCTTTCCCGAGGCGTCTTCGATCGAGAAGAGCTTATCCTTCGTCAGCACCCCGTGAAAAAAAGGCAGGTTGCTCTTTGGGCGCGGCACCTGGGGCGCACCCGGGTTCGTCGGAGTAACGGCCGGAGCAGGCGGCGCCTCACGAGACTCCACATCGGCATCAAGGGTCAAAGTACCGTCCTTATTGACCTTAGGTGTTACTGTGAAAATTACGCCTTCATCGTCCGAACCGACGCGGATAGTGGTCTTCTTGCCGTCGACGGTGATGACCGTGGGCTCGGCATAGATCTCCGATTTCCCTTCCTTATCTAGCCGGGTGAACGACGCCTTCACCTTCAGGTGCGTCGGCACGGCTTCTTCGGCGGCGAAGGCCGAGGAAGCCAACAGGGCGAGTAGCGCAAAGTGGCGCATGACTTAGCGGGCGACCGGGGTCGCGGAGACGCTGGCGCTGACCGAGACTTCGAGGCCGCCGACGCCAGGGACCTTGGTGATCTCGCCTGGGCGAACGGTGACGACGGTGCTCAATTCGCTGGCGGAGGCTTCAATCGCAGACTTGTAGAGGCGCAGTTCCTGATGCGTAGCACCTTGGCCGACGACCAGCGTCTCCTTTTCCTGTTCGTAGGATAGCAAGGTCCAACCTTCGATGGTCGCGCCGAGTTTATACCAGCGGCGGCCGCCCTTGCTGTCCTGGATCGAGAAAAGCCCGTCCTTCGCCAAGACCGAATAGAAGGTCAGCGTTCCGTCGTGCGCCTTCGACTCGCGCCTACGTTGGCTCTTCTCCGACTTGGGGTCAACCGGCTCGGGCTTATTGCTGATAGCCACCCGCAGGGAGATGCTGACTGTGCCATCGGGCTGGGCGGTGGGAGTCATGACGAGCTCCATCGAACTCTCGGGCTTACCCTTCGGATCCTTGGGGTCAATGCGACCGGCTACGGAGACCCGAGCTTCAGAGCCGGAAATAACCGAGACCGAAGGGGCCGTCAGGACGTCGGACTTTCCAGTCTTCGGGTCGAGGTGAGACACGGAGGTTCGAACCGTGACGGTGGGCGGAGGGGACGGGGCCGGCGCCGGGACCTGGGCAGCCAAGGAAACGGCGAGTAAGGAGCCGAAGGCAAGCAGGAGGAGACGGGGGGCCATGGGGGACGGCATAGTTCTATTTCCCTTATACCCCATCGCGAGGTAAAAGGTTGCACAGCGGACCGCCGAAACCTCAGAGACGCTTGAAAATCAGCGAGGCGTTATGTCCGCCAAAACCGAGGTTGTTCGAGATCGCCACGTCCACCTTGCGGGCCTTGGCGACGTTCGGCGTGTAGTCGAGGTCGCAATCTGGGTCCGGATTCTCGTAATTGATGGTCGGCGGAATCATGCCCGTGTGGATGGCCATCACGCAAGCGGCCGCCTCGACGCCGCCGGCGGCACCGAGAAGGTGACCGGTCATCGACTTGGTCGAGGAAATCGAAATCTTAGGGGCGAGGTCGCCGAAGCAACGCTTGATGGCAAGGGTCTCGCAACGGTCGTTGATCGGGGTCGAGGTGCCGTGGGCGTTGATGTAGCCCACTTCGGACTTCTCGATGCCAGCCTCGGCGAGGGCGCGGTTGAGGCAGAGCGCGAGGCCCTTCCCTTCCTGGTCCTGACCGGTGATGTGATAGGCGTCGCAGGTGGCACCGTAACCAGCAAGTTCGCAATAGATGCGGGCGCCACGGGCCTGAGCGTGCTCCAGGGATTCGATAACGAGGACGCCCGAACCTTCACCCATGATAAAGCCGTCGCGCAGCTTATCGAACGGACGAGAGGCCTTCTCCGGCGTGTCGTTGAAGTCGGTCGACATCGCCTTCATGTTACAGAAGCCAGCGTAGCCGAGGCGCGTGATGGCGGCTTCGGAGCCACCGGAAAGCATGATATCGGCGTGGCCGTCGCGAATATGGCGAAGGGCTTCGCCGAGGGCGTGGGAGCCGGAGGCACAGGCCGAGACGACGCCGAAGTTGACGGACTTCGCCTGGAACTCGATGGCCACGACGCCAGAGGCGATGTTAGCGATAAGCGAGGGAATCGTGAAAGGAGAGACGCGAGATGGGCCGCGTTCGATGAGGATGCGGGCCTGGTTCTCGATGGTCTCCATGCCGCCGATACCGGAGCCGATGATCACGCCGAAGCGCTCTGAATCGATTTTGGTGACGTCGACACTCGCGTCTTGGATGGCGAGGCGAGAAGCGGCCACGGCGTACTGCGTGTAGCGGTCGTTACGCTTGGCCTCTTTGGCGTCCATGTACTTGGCCGGATCGAAGTCGCGGACTTCAGCACCGACCTTGGACGGGAAGTCCGTGGGGTCGAAGCGAGTGACCCGCGAAATCCCAGAACGACCCTTGATGAGGGCGTCCCAGAACGTCGCATTATCATGACCGAGGGCCGTCACCGAGCCGATGCCCGTGACGACTACCCGGCGAGATTTACGGTCGGAGCTCAAAGGGGCGGGCCTACGAGGAAAGCCCGTTCAGGTTACTTGGTGGCGCTGGCCTTGATGTGCTCGATGGCATCACCAAGGGTCTTAATACCGGCAGCCTTCTCTTCCGGGATCGTGATGCCGAATTCGTCTTCAAAAGCCATGATGATCTCGACGAGGTCAAGGGAGTCAGCCTTCAGGTCGCCCTGGAAGCTGGCCGTGGGGGTAAGCTGGTCAGGGGTGACGGAGAGTTGCTTGACGATGATGTCCTTGACGCGCTGTTCGATGTTTTCGGGCATAATAAAGGGTGTTTAAGTTGTTATCTGGGTGTCAGATAGGGGGGGCATCGTCAAGTTTAGAAAAACCGCGAAAAGCCTGCCCTAAAGAGCCGATAGAAAACGTGAAAGGCTGACGGTCGGGCAACATAGGGGCGATGAGGTATCATAGCAGATACCACACGGAAGCGTGCATCGATAAAAACGATGTCCGACATCTAGATATCAGGACTTCGGAGCAAACCCGCTCCGGCAATCGGGTCGTCAGATGGCCATGCCACCATCCACCGACAAGACCTGTCCCGTGATGTACCCACCCTCTTCCGAGGAGAGATAATCGACCATGGCGGCGATGTCATTCACCGAACCAAATCGGCCCAGAGGGATGACGCTGAGGATCTTCTGCTTCACCTCTTCGGAAAGTTCGCCCGTCATGTCCGTCGTAATGAAGCCGGGAGCGACGGCGTTGGCCGTGATTGACCGTCCGGAGAGTTCACGGGCGAGCGTCATCGTGAGGCCGTGGAGGCCAGCCTTGGCGGCAGCGTAATTCGCCTGACCCGCATTACCCTGCACACCGGTGACGGAAGAGATATTGATGATACGACCCCAGCGCTTCTTGGTCATCGGGCGCACGAGGCCCTTGGTCCAGTAGAAGGCGGAGGAAAGATTGGTCGAGATGACGTCGTTCCAATCCTGGTCCGACATCGCCATGACGAGCTTGTCGCGGGTGATACCGGCGTTGTTGACAAGGATCTCAACGGCACCGAACTCGGCGTTGATCTGCTCGCAGGCCTTGGCGACCGCAGCGGCGTCGGAGACGTCGACCTGGTAGGCCTTGGCCTTCTGGCCCTTGGCGACGATGTCGTTAGCAACCTGCACACAGGTGTCCGACTTCGAGACGCAAAGCACGGTGTGTCCATGGGAAGCGAGACGTTCTGCGATAGCCTTGCCGATGCCGCGACCGGCTCCGGTGACAAGGGCGACGCGAGGAGAGTGCGTGAGATGCATCGGGTTTTTATGTGCAAGGAAATAGGGCCTCTGGCAAGTGGCTAATGCCCCGCCGAAGCCCGCTCACCCTGCCCGGTCTACTCAGTAGACGTCGCGCTGGTAGCGGCCGTCCTTCTTGAACTGCTTCACCCATTCCACGGCGGCCTCGGGCGTCAGGCCACCCTGCTCGGCCACGATGGCGTGAAGTGCGGCGTCGACGTCCTTAGCCATGCGCTTGGCATCACCGCAGACATAGAAATAGGCGCCCTGCTGAATCCACTTCCAGAGCTCGACTGCATTCTCGCGCATGCGATCCTGCACGTAGACCTTGGCGGCCTGATCCCGAGAGAAAGCAGTGTCGAGGCGTGTGAGCACACCGGACTTCAGATAGTCTGCCCACTCGTCGGAGTAGAGGAAGTCATGGTCCTTGCGCTGGTCGCCGAAGAAGAGCCAATTCGGGCCTTTGGCGCCGCGGGTGGCACGGTCCATCACGAAACTACGGAACGGCGCGACGCCGGTACCAGGGCCGACCATGATGACGGGGATATTATCATCAGCCGGCAGGCCGAAGTGCGAATCCGCGACGAAGACCGGGAGATCGGCTTCGTGCATGCGGGCGCGGTCGGCGAGGTAGCTCGAGCATACCCCTTCACGCGAGCGACCATTGGTCTCGTAGCGGACGACCGCGACGGTGAGGTGAATTTCCTGCGGGTACTTCGAAGGCGCAGATGAGATCGAGTAAAGGCGAGGCATCAGCTTGCGCATGAGCTCGATGACTTCTTGAGCGGAGGGACGGGCGGACGGATGCTCGAGGAAAAGATCGAGGAACTCACGCTGCTCCATCCAGGCCTTCTTCTTCTCCGGATCGACTTCACCGATGGCGGCGGCGAGGCGGGCCTTGTCGGCGGCGTCCGTCGCGCGGTCGTGGAGGAGCTGGGCGAACTTATAAGTCGGCCCATTGAGGGCGAGGCGCGTCGACAGGGCTTGGCGGAGCGAGATCGGGGCGAGGTCCTTGGGAATCGTGATCTGCTCATCCCCCGTGAAACCGGCGGCCTTGAGCAAGGCGGCCACAGAAGCCGGGTTATTGGTCGGGAAGACGCCAAGGCTATCGCCGCACTTGTAGCTCAGGCCGCTGCCAGCGAGAGAGACCGAGAAGTGCTGGGTGTCCTTCTGGCTGGCCGGGGAGCTCAGGCGACGACGGTCGACGAGGCGGGCCGGGAACGGGTTGTTCTTGTCGTAAGGTGCGGACATGAAAGTACCCCGCAGGATGCCTAGCGGGGCACTGATGCAAACCTCTTTTAGACGAAGCCTTACTTCCAGACCTTAACCCAGTCGATGTCGATGTCGTCCGGCAACTGCTTAAGGTTCAAGCTGGGTCGCTCCCATTCGCCGATACGGTGCGAGAAGCTGAGGCTCATCGGAGCGTCGACGACAACGCGGTCCACCTTATGAATCTGCTTGCCGTTGACGAACCAAGAGAAGCTCTTCTCGGTCCAGAGGATACCGTAGGTGTTGAACTTTTTTGCAGCTTCGCCGGCCTTGAGGGCGCTCTTATCCTGCTTCTCTGGGCGCATCTCGTGCTGTCCCTTGTCGTCCAAGATACGGAGCCAAGGGGTCATCTTGTCATCACCATACGATTCCCAGAGGGCCAAGGCGAAAGGCGTAACCTTCTCATCCTTGCCGCGGAGGACCATCGAAGCGCCGTGGCCCTTGTAGGCGTTCAGGCGCATAGAAGCCTCAAAGTAGCCGCGGGCCTGCTCGAACTTGCCGCGCGTATTGATGCCGTTGTATTGGATCATGTCCTCGCGTTTCAGCAGCGAAATCCGGAGAGCCGAAGCCTTGCCGACCTTGACGAAGCTGAGGACCGTGCGGTCGCCGTTAGCGACCCACTTGGTCTCGTCGAGCTTGTCCGCATCGAAGTCGTCAGAAAACGTCATCTTCATGTTGGACGACGGATTGGCAGCGCCCAACGCGAGCGTCGAGAGAAGGAAGGCGAATACGGTTTTCATAGGGGAAATCATTTCCAGACCTTGACCCAGTCGATGTCGACGTCGTCAGGGAGCTGCTTGAGATTAAGATTAGGGCGCTCGGCTTCGGACACCCGGTGGGCGAGGTGGATTCGCAGCGGCTTGTCGACATCCTGTTTATCGACCTGATGAACCTTCTTTCCGTTGATGAACCAGGTGTAGGCCTTCTCGGTCCAGAGAATGCCGTAGGTGTTGAATTTCTTCGCGGGTTCGCCGGGCTTGAGGAACTGGGTCATCTTACCCTCGGGGCGGAAGTCACGCTGACCGGAGTCGTCGTTCCGACGGGCCCATGGCATAATCTGGTCGGCGCCTAGGCCTTCAAAAAGCAGCAACACGTTTGGGGCGACTTTTTCGTCAGCCGGGCCGAGACGAAAAATCGCGGTATGCCCCTTATAGGCCGGCATCCGGATGGACGCCTCGAAGTAACCGTAAGTCTGCTCGAACTTCCCGCTCGTGGTGAGCCCGTTCCACTGGATCATGTCTTCGGCCTTACGCAGGGAGATCCTCAGGACCTTGTCCTTACCTCCCTTGACTATGGAAACTGTCTCCCTATTGGCTGGCAGGTTCCATTTGGCTTCGTCGACTTTCTCCCCGTTGAAATCATCCGCGAAAGTCAGCTTCTTTCCGCTCGACGGATCGATGGCGAAGGCGCTGGCGGCTAACAAGAGGAGGAGAACCCTCATGGAATCTTGAAGACCTTGACCCAATCGACCTGGAGCGGCTCCGGGGGAAGCTTGGGGTTCATGAAGTCCTTAAGGAGGCCACCTTCAGGCAACCACTGATTGAATTCAATAAACATAGGTGCACTGGGAATCGGGCGAATCATCTTATGGACCAGGCGGCCTTCGACGAACCAGCGATAGTCCTTGTCGGTCCACTGTAGTCCATAGGTGAGGAACTTCTTATACGACTTACCGCCGTCCATCGCGATTACCTTCTCCTTCGGCGTAAGGTTGTGGTTACCGCCTTCGTCGATGATGTTAAGGGACGGTTCAACCTTATCGGCACCGCTGAAGTTAAAATACAACGAAGCCGAAGGATTCTTGGTCATGTCCTGATTACGGATGCCGAAGTTGACCGATCCACGACCCTTCGATTGGATCGCCCGGATTGAAGCCTCGAAGTAGCCCTGGGGATGCGCGAACTTGCCGGAGCTGTTCACATTGCTGCCGTTCCAGAAACCGGCCTTGTCTTTAGGCGTGATCTCGATCTGCAGCTTGCCGTCCACGATGCGGGCACCGCTGTTCACGTTCCACTTCTTCGTGTCGATCTCCTTGGCGTTGAAGTCGTCCTCCCAGACCGGCTTCAGACCGGTATTAGGACCTGCGCCCAACGTCAGGGCGGCAAGAAGGGAGAAAAGCGAGGTAGCTTTCATAAAATAGGGGATGAGATAATTAAAATCGCAGGCCAGAAAGAGGCAAGCCCTACCCTCTATTGGTAGACCCTAACCCAATCCACCCGCATCGGCTCAGGACCACGCGCTGGGTCGGGAAAACTCTTCAAAAAGCCCGCTTCCGGTAGCCCGTTATGGTTGAATGAGATAAACATGGGCTTCGGCGTGGTCGGAATACTGGGAGAAATCCGGATCGTGTAAGCCAGTCGCCCGTCCAAATACCAGCGGTAGTCGTTGGGGGTCCATTGAAAGCCAAATCGGTAGAACTTCTTGCTGTAAGCTTGCCGGGGCATCGGGTTCTCCTTCGGACTAAGGCCACGCCCGCGCTCCTCATTGACGATTGAAAGGCCTACGCCGACCGAATCCCCACCGCCGTTACTGAAACCCATGCCGGCGGAAGGAGCGCGATTATCCTCGTTGCCAATACCGAAGCCGCATCCGTGCCCCCCCGTCTGCACAAACATGATGGAGGCTTCGATATAACCGTACTTGGAACTGAACTTACCGCGCGTGTTGACGCCGCCAGAACCACGCCAGAACATGGGCTTAGCACCCGGGAGGATTTCGAGCGAAAGCTGGCCGTCCACGATTTTGACTCCGTCGCCGACGTTCCACTTCGTCTTATCGATCTCCTTATCATTAAACTCGTCGGACCAGACCAGCTTGAGCGACTGCTCAGGGCCAGCCCAGACGGAGGCGACACAAAGGAATATAGAAAGCAGGCGTGAGAGGTGCACAGCTAAAGGGGGTATGCCATAAGGAAAACCTCCCACACGGAGGGTGCAAGCCCAAGATAGTTAGACCGAACTCAGTTCTCTAAAAGCGAGTCGATTTCCTTGCGGGAAAGCGGCCGGCAGTCGCCCAAGGGCATCTTACGTATAACCAAGCCGCCAATCTGGAAGCGGCGCAGGGTCTTAACGTGGAAACCGAAGATTTCGAAAAGGCGACGAATCTCGCGCTTACGTCCCTGGTCGAGATGGATTTCGAGGTGGGCGGGGTTATCCGGATGGCGGATGACTTTCTTGAAGCGAAGGTGCTCCCCTTCTTCCACCGCACCCTTAAGCAGGCGCGGCGTAAGCGTCGGGTCGTAGTCGCGATTAAGGACAATCTCGTAGCGCTTGATGACGCCGCCGGAGGGATGCATGACCTTGTTAGCCAGCTCGCCGTCGTTGGTCAGGATGAGTAGGCCTTCAGAGTCTTTATCGAGACGGCCAACGCAGAACAGTCTCAGCTTACCATATTCCGACGGCACCATGTCGAAGACCGTCTGGCCACCATGCGAATCGTCATTGGTGCAGAGGTAGCCGCGAGGCTTATTCATCATCAGCACCACCGTGCGGTTCAGCGGCTTAATATGCTGACCTTGGCAGATGACGACGTCCACAGCTGGGTCGACGGGCTGCCCCGTGACGGCCAGCTTGCCGTTGATCATTACCGACCCCGAGGCGACCAGCCGCTCCGCCTCACGGCGGGAGCAGACCCCCGCCTGGGCGAGGAACTTATGAATACGCATGGGTCCTTCGGAAGGCACGTCACTGGATTGAGGCATTTACCCCCGCAGGGCGAGACAATCATCCGGCTGGCCGACGAAGGACTTTTCTCGCCCTCGGCGGGCTGACCGTCTTAGTCATCCCTCATGCGCCTCATCGACGGAAACGCCATCGCCCAACAGGTCCTTGCCGAAGTCAAGGAGCGCGTGGCCAAGCTCGCCCCGGTCGTGCCCCACGTGGCCTTCGTGCGCGTCGGCGATGATCCCGCCTCGGTCTCCTACGTGACCAAGAAGCAGAAGACCGCGGCCGAGGTCGGCATGAAGGCTTCGCTCCAGCTCTTTCCCGAAACGGTCTCCAAGGAAGAACTCTTCGCCCACCTTGATGCCCTCAACGCCGACCATTCGGTACATGGTATCCTGATCCAAGCCCCGCTGCCGAAGCACCTCCCTGAGACTGAGGTCTTCAACCGCGTCTCACCCGATAAGGACGTCGACGGCTTCGGCACGCAAAGCATCGGCCGGCTCGTCCAGGAACTCCCCGGCGCCTTCGCGGCCTGCACGCCCGCTGGCGTCGTCGAACTTCTCCGCCGCTCCGGCGTCGAGACCGCCGGCAAGCACGCAGTGGTCGTCGGCCGCTCGCTCATCGTCGGCAAGCCCGCTGCCGCCTTACTTCTCGCCAAGGGCTGCGACTGCACCGTCACCATCGCCCACTCCCGCACCAAGGACCTCCCCGCCATCGTCCGACTGGCCGACATCGTCGTCGCCGCGATTGGCAAGCCCCGCTTCATCACCGCCGACATGGTCAAACCCGGCGCGATCGTCATCGACGTCGGCATCAACCGCGTACCCGATGCCACCAAGAAGACCGGCTACCGCATCGTCGGCGACGTCGACTTCGACGCCGTGTCCCCTCTCTGCGAAGCCATCACACCCGTCCCTGGCGGCGTGGGCCCGATGACCGTGGCAATGCTCATGAAGAATACGCTCGATGCCTGCGAGCGCGCCCAAGCCCGTGGCTAACCCTCCCCCCATCCCGCCTCCCGCCGCGGGGTACTGGTGGCGTAGTTTGGCCTGCCTAGCGGATATCCTTCCCCTAATGTTCCTGGGCTGGGCCCTCGCCGGACTCCTCGCCGGGCCAGATGAGCTTGCCGCACGCCAGAAGGCCGACGCCTGGACGCATCGGTTCGCCGACCAATACCTCAAGGCGGCCACCTCCGGCAATCCGCGCGACCTGCAAGCGTTAAGCGCGATGACAACCAAGCTCCTCGAGGAGAAGAATCCAGAAGGAGAAGCTTTCCTCACTTGGTATGCGTTTCAGGGCAATGTGAGTTTTGTGACGATGCTGCTCGCGCTGGCACTACAGGAATGGCTCCTCGCTGGTCGCACCCTAGGCAAACGCATCTTCAACCTCCGCACGATCGGCCTGCCCGACGCTGAGCCCCCCGGCTTCCTCGCCTCGCTCCTACGCTCAGCCTGGAAGGCCGCGTTCTTCACCCTGCCCAATCCCTTCTTCATGCTGCTCGGTATCGTGAACTTTCACGTGCCGCTGTTCCGACGCGATAAGCGTGCCTGGCACGACCTCTGGACGCGTACCCAGGTCGTCGACAACAAGCTCAACTGAAACCGCCATGCGCCTCGCCCTGCTCCTTCTGACCATGGCAATGTCGCTCGGCGCCGCGGAACTCGCGCTTCCTCCGCTGACAGAACAAGGCCCGCAGCCGGGCAAGCGCGCCACGGTGACGCCACCGGAATATGCCGGCACCAAGGTGCATCACCTGATCGCCTTGCCAGACGACTGGACGCCGGACTGGAAGGCTCGCGGTAATAGCTGGCCAGTCATCGCCGAATACACCGGCAACTACTTCCCCACTTCAGGCTCCACCGGCGAAGTCGAAGGCGCGGGTCTCGGACATGGTGTCGCCCGCGGCAAGGCCATCTGGGTCGTCCTGCCTTACGTCGCCAAGGACCACCAGAAGAACGAAATCACCTGGTGGGGCGACATCGACGCCACCGTGGGCTATGCGAAGACGAACATCCCCCAAATCTGCAACGAGTTCGGCGGCGACCCGAAGAAGGTCGTCCTCTGCGGCTTCTCCCGCGGCGCCATCGGGGTCTCCTTCCTCGGCCTGCATGACGACGAAGTCGCGAAGCTTTGGTGCGGCCTCTGGGCTCACGACCACTTCGATGGCGTGACGGCCTGGGTTGCCCCTTGGGGCGCTCCACTCGCACGCTACCGCGAGGAAACCGCTGTGAGACTGCGACGCCTGCAAGGCCGCCCGGTGCTGATTAGCCAAGGCTACACCGGCGAGGTGACTCGGAAATTCGTTGAGCCCCTCGCCTCGAAGAACGTGGACTACCTCACGATCGACATGGATGCACTATACGGAAAATTCCCAAATGACATGGTGAAGCATCCGCATAATGACCGCTGGCCACTGCGCGATAGCGCCGCGACGACCATCGCGCGCGGCTGGTTCGAACGCGTGACGATGTCGGATAAGCCCTCGAAGTAAGCGGGCACAAAAAAGGCCCCGGGATGAGCGGGGCCTTGTCTAGTCGTTCAACTGCGGCTTAGCGACGGTCCGGACGGTCGCCACGGGGGCGATCCATCGGCTTCGGGGCAGGAGCGTAGTCGCGACCTTCCTTCTCGGCGATGGCGGCGCGGCGCGAGAGGCGCACGCGGCCCTTGTCGTCGATACCGACGCACTTGACGATGATCTCGTCACCGAGCTTGCAGATGTCCTCGACGCGCTCGACGCGGTGGTCGGCGAGTTCGGAGACGTGCACGAGGCCTTCCTGGCCGGGGAGGCATTCGACGAAAGCGCCGAATTCCTTCACCGAGCGGATGATGCCCTTGTACGTCTTGTTGATTTCGATCTGGGCCGAGAGGAGGTTGACCTCGTTGACCGCGCGGGCGAGGGACTCGCCGTCGGTCGCGAAGATCGTGACCCAACCGGAGTCGTCCTGATCGATGTCGAGCTGGCAACCGGTGTATTCCGTGATACGCTTGATGTTCTTGCCGCCCGGACCGATGAGCGCGCCGATCTTATCGGACGGGATCTTGATGCGGTGGGTGCGAGGGGCGCAGGGCTTCAGCTCAGCGCGGGTGGCCGGCATGGTCTTGGCCATGATGTCCAGGATCGCGTCGCGGGAGACCTTGTTCTGGGCGATGGCTTCCTTGGCGATGCTCATCGGGAGACCGTGAATCTTGAGGTCCAGCTGGAAGGCGGTGATGCCTTCGCGGGTGCCGCAGATCTTGAAGTCCATGTCGCCGTAGTGGTCTTCGGCGCCGATGATGTCGGTGAGCACGCGGTGCTTTACGATCTTACCGGCGGCGTCTTCGGTCACGAGACCGCAGGAGATACCAGCGACCGGGGCCTTGATGGGCACGCCGGCGTCGAGGAGAGCGAGGGTGCCACCGCAGACGGAGGCCATCGAGGTGGAGCCGTTGGATTCCATAATCTCGGAGACGAGACGGATGGAGTACGGGAAGTCCTGCTCGGAAGGCAGCACGGAGAGCAGCGAGCGCTCAGCGAGGTTACCGTGGCCGGTTTCGCGGCGGGAGGTCATGCCGAAGCGGCCGGTCTCACCCACCGAGAAGGGCGGGAAGTTGTAGTGCAGGAGGAACGAGCGCTTGCTTGGGCCGCCGGTGATGGCGTCGACTTCCTGGGCATCTTTGGAGGTACCGAGGGTCGCGAGGACGAGACCCTGGGTTTCGCCGCGCTGGAAGAGCGAGGAACCATGGACGCGGGGAAGCACGTCGACTTCGCAGGAGATCGCACGGAGATCCAGCGGCTTGCGGCCGTCGGCGCGTTCGCCGCTCTGGATGATGGCGTTGCGATAGACCTTCTCCTGAAGCTTTTCGAAGGCCATCTTGATCTGGCGGGAGTCGAAGACGTCGCCGAGTTCAGCCTTACAGGCGGCCTTGGACTTCTCGATCACGGCCTTCACGGCGTCTCCACGTTCCTTCTTGGAAGCGAGGAAGATTGCCTTCTTGAGCTGGTCGCCTTCGGCGGCCACGCGTTCGCAGATGGCGAGAGCCTTCGGTTCGCAGACGACGAGCGGGAAGACGCGCTTGGTCTTGGAGTACATCGCGGCGAGCTTGCGCTGGGCGACGATGATCGGCTGGATGGCCTTCTGGGCATACTCGAGGGCGGCGATGAAATCGGCTTCAGGCAGCTGGTCGGCTGAACCTTCGATCATCATCATGTCGGTCTCGTTGCCGACGTAGATGAGGTCCAGGTCGGACTCATACTGCTGTTCGTGGGTCGGGTTGACGACGAACTGGCCGGCGACGCGACCGAGGCGGATACCCGCGATCGGGCCGTTCCACGGGATGTCGGAGCAAAGGAGAGCGGCGGAAGCGCCGTTCACCATGAGCACGTCGGAGTCATTGATTTGGTCAGCCGAGAGGAGGAGGCCGATCACCTGGACTTCATTGAGGAAGCCTTCAGGGAAGAGCGGGCGGAGGGGACGGTCGCAGAGGCGCGAGGTCAGGATTTCCTTATCGGAAGGCTTACCTTCACGACGGAAGTAACCGCCCGGGAAACGGCCAGCCGCCGCGAACTTCTCGCGGTAGTCGACGGTCAGGGGGAAGAAGTCCTGGTCGGGGGAGCGCAGTTCTTCGGCGGCAGTAGCCGACACGAAGAGCGTGGTCTCGCCCTTGCTGATGGTGACCGCGCCATTGGCGAGGCGGGCGATGGAGCCCGTGTTGATCGTGATACCGAGTTCTTCGATGGTCACGGAGTGTTTTTGTTTCATGTGTATGTTTGCTTGGTGCTTTGTGTCGGGCGGGATTGCCCGACGGGTTGTTGTTGGTGGTGGGTGAAAAGCGGACGTCCCAGCCTAGGCTGGGACGCTCGGTGAACAGAAGCGCCCGGAGGCGCCGTTCACTTGCGAAGGTTGAGCTTGGCCAGGAGCGCGTTGTAGCGATCCAGGTCAGTCGACTTCAGGTACGCGAGGAGCTTGCGACGACGATTCGTCAGCATGATCAGACCGCGACGGGAGTGGAAATCCTTGCGGTGGGTGCGCAGGTGCTCGGTCAGGTGGGTGACGCGGGCGGAGATGAGAGCGACCTGGACTTCAGGGGAGCCGGTATCCTTGGCATCCTGCTGGTGCTTCTTGATGACTTCTGACTTATTGACGGACATGGTGGTGGTTAGTTTTGGGTTGATGATGGCCGACCTGGGAGAGATTCCCGAAAGCCCCGCCGAATGGCCGGGCTCTCCGTCTGGAATAGGCTTTCGCCTACCGACCAGCGTGAGAAGGGCTCCGCCCCTCTCCCTAACGAAGTTGACCCATGGAAATGACAATCCCCCACCCCCTTAGCAAGCAGGAATCCCCCACCCTGACCACTTATTCACAAGCCCAAACGGCTCAGTTTTCGGCAAAAATGACGTCGTAGGCCAGACAGGCCGCCAAGAGCAAGGCGACCTGGGTAGGCTGGCCGGCGAACTCCGGTGCCAGCTCGAGGTGGTAGTTGTCCGCGGAGGTGAACAGCTCCTTGCCCAACCCAGCCCACTTCTTGTCCATGGTGCCGATGACGACCCCGGCCGAATCCTTGAGCTGCCGGGTCCAGCTGAAGACGCCGCCGCTGAACTCTCCGATAGGACGCTCATCGGCGTCCTCGAGCAAAATCTTACCCGACAGCGAGAAGAGCTTGTTCCGAAAGGAACCCAGTTTGCGTCCCTGTGCATCGAAAATCGCGAGCTTCGACGTAAGGAAAGACCAACCCTTTTCGAGGCGTAAGGTGACGGTCTGCTGATCCGCCTCCAAGACGACGACCTCAGTCGGAAGCATCTGTTTCTTCACAAGAAGCCGTAGCCACTTCAACTTCGGCTTTTCCTGGGCCAAGCCGAGCGCCTCACCGGAGACGGGATGGAGCAGGTCGTAGGCGTCGGCGAACCGGAGCACGGCCACTTGTTCGCGAACGAAGAAGGCATTATTTTGCAGGAGCATGCCGCATTCAAAAACTCCACTGGGCTCGGGCAAGCGGGAAGCGGCCCGATTAGTCCGTTGACTCCCCTGCCCCGCCAGAGCGTCATAGCGGGTATGGAATCAGGCTCAGAAGACCAACCCCGCCTCACCGGCGCCGAACGCGGTAAACTGCGGAGCCTTGCCCAGACCCTCGATCCGAAGGTGTTCGTCGGCAAGGCTGGCGTGAACGCCGGCATCGCCAACCTCCTCGCTGAAGCCTTCCGCAACGCCGACTTGGTCAAAGTCCGCTTCACGGCCGAACGCGAGGAAATGGACAAGCAGGCCCAAGAACTGGCCAAGCTCACCGAAAGCGAAGTAATCGGCACCGTCGGCCGTACCTCGACTTTCTTTAAACTCGGCGCCGACGCCGAATAACCGATGGACGCCTCGCTGTTTCAGTCACGACACGAGGCATTCATCCAGCAGGCGGAATCTGCGCTGCGCAACCTGACGCCGGCCGCCACGGCCCGCCCTACCCGCCTTCACGGCGCCATGCGCTATTCCCTGGAAGCCGGCGGCAAGCGCCTCCGCCCGGTGCTCTGCCTCGCTTCGGCTAACGCCTTCTCAGCTCAAGCGGACGCCTCCCACGCCGCGACGGCCTTGGAGTGCATCCACACCTACTCGCTGATCCATGACGACCTGCCGTGCATGGACAATTCCGACCTGCGCCGCGGACGTCCCTCTTGTCATAAGGCCCACGACGAAGCCACCGCCCTGCTCGCCGGCGACGCATTGCAGCCGCTCGCCTTCGAACTCCTTGCCACCGGCTACGCGGCCAACCCGGCTCTCGCCACCGCCCTCGTGCGCGAACTCGCTGTAACGGCGGGCTCCACACTGCTTGTCGGCGGTCAGACCGAAGACATGGGCGGCCTCGCCGCTGGTGCAACGGACGATCGCCTCGAATTCATCCTGCTCGGCAAGACCGCCGCAATGCTCAGTGCCTCGTTCGCGATGGGCGCGATGGTCGGCGGAGCCTCCGCCGCCGACGTCGAACATTTCCGCCGCGCCGGCCGCGCTTCGGGTATCGCCTTCCAGCTCGTCGACGACCTTCTCGACCTCACCGCTGACGCCACCCAGCTGGGCAAGCCCGTCGGGGCCGACGCGCAGAACGGCAAATTCACTTACGCCGGCCTGCACGGCGTGGAAGTGACGAAGCAACGTATCGAAGCGCTGACGTCCGAGACCATCGGTCATCTCCAAGCGACGAAAGGTGACACGTCCTTCCTCGTCGAGTTGGTGCGCCGGATGTCCGCGCGCCGATCCTAATTAGTCGTCGAGACGGCGCCCGCCCGACGGCAGTTGATCGGGGAGAAAGGCGTAATAGGTACCAACCCAGAGACGCCAAGCAAACGCATGGATGAACGGCGGAACGAGGAAGATTGCGGCGACCGCGAGACGGATCGCCCAGTCCGCACCGACGAGTCCGGTGCGATGCGCGACAAGCACGAGCGGCAATACCCCGAAGGCGGTGAGTCCGTAGTTCCAAACGATGACTCCGAGGAAGAAACCTTCCTTACGGCGCAGCGTCATGCCACAGCCACCGCAGGTGGCCGGCGTATCCCAGAGGCGAGCCAGCCAGCCCGTCCGATCGGAGGCACTCCGAATCTTCGCACCGCAATCTGGACAGCGGCCACAGGCCGACTTCCAGAAGATATCCGTGCGAAACTGCATGCCTGCATCCTATCCGCCATGGCTGCCTAAGCAAGCCAAGCAAAAGGCCAGCCACCTTGCGGCAGCCGGCCTTGTTAAGCCAAGCTCATCGGAACTTACTCGGCAGCCGTCTCACCCACTTGGAAGCGGGTGAAACGAACGATCGAGACTTCCTCGCCAACCTTGGTCTTGGCGGCGGCGATGAGGTCCTGAATCTTCTGGTCGGGATCGCGGAAGTAAGCCTGCTCAAGGAGGCAGGATTCGGCGAAGAACTTGTCCACGCGACCGGAGATGATCTTCTCCATGTTCGAGAGCTGACCCTTCTTGCGGCCTTCGGCGGCGACGATCTGCTTCTCGCCGACGGCGATACGCTTCTCGAGTTCGGCGATGGCTTCGGCGTCGTTGGCGGCCTTCTGTTCGACGAGCTGACCCTTGTAGTCCTCGACGACGCGCTTGGCTTCGTCGATGGCCTTGTCGGCTTCGGACTTAGTGAACTCGGCGGCGATTTCGCGCTCCTTGGCGACGACATCAGGGGAGACCTCGTCGCGGCGGACGAAACGGGCGTTATTGGCGACAACCTGCATCGCGAGCTGGCGAGCCAGTTCGGCAACTTCCGGGTTAGCGGCGGCGGCCTGGGTCTTAAGGCCCAGTTCAAGGAGGACAGCGATCTTGGCGCCCGTGTGGACGTAAGCTGAGACGCGACCCACGCCAGTGGCTTCGAACTTCAGGACGCGGGAGACCTTGAGGTTCTCACCGATCTTGAGCACCTGATCGTTCAAGTAGTCGTTCACCTTGCGGGACTTGTCGGCGTGGTAAGGCTGATCGAGGAAACCGTCGACGCCGTTACCGGCGGCCTGTCCCACGAGTTCCTTGGCGAGAGCGATGAAGTTCTCGTTCTTGGCGACGAAGTCGGTTTCGCAGTTCAGTTCGAGGAGTGTCGAGGTGCGACCGTCGGCGGAGACCTGAACAGCGAGAATGCCTTCGCTGGCCTTACGGTCAGCCTTCTTGTTGCGCGTGGCGACTCCCTTGATGCGGAGGATTTCGACGGCCTTCTCGTTGTCGCCGTTGGCTTCAACGAGGGCCTTCTTGCAATCCATCAGACCCGCACCGGTACGCTGGCGCAGATCGTTGACCGTCTGAGCGGTGATAGCGGACATGGTCGGATTACTTGGACTTACGAGGGCTGGGGCGCTTCGCAGGAGCGGCGCCTTCGACGACGTCAGAACCTTCGTTGGCCTTGAGCAGCTCTTCGGAAATCTGGACTTCGGGCTGGACGGACTCGCCGGTGTTCTGGCGGGCGACCGGGGTCACGGTCTTGCGATCCTGGGTCACGGCCTTGCGACGGGCGAGACCGCTCTGTACTGCCTGGGTGAGGACTTCGACCACGAGGCGGATGGACTTCGCGGCGTCGTCGTTGCCCGGGACGGGGAACTTAAGGAGGGTCGGGTCGGAGTTCGAGTCGCAGAGACCAATCACGGGGATACCGAGACGGACGGCTTCGTTGACGGCGATTTCTTCGAGCTTGGTGTCGACGACGATCATCGCGGACGGGAGTTCGCGGTATTCGAGAAGGCCTTCGAAGTTACGGTTCATACGCGACATCTCGCGCTTCACAGCGGCGGCTTCCTTCTTGTGCATCTTGGCGAGGGAACCGTCCTGCTCCATGCGGAGGTAGGTGCGGTACTTATCGAGGGAGCGCTTGATGGTCGCGAAGTTGGTGAGCGTACCGCCGAGCCAGCGATTCACGGCGAAGGGCATGCCGGTCGACTTGGCGGCCTGGCGGACGACGTCCTGAGCCTGGGGCTTGGTCGCAACGAAGAGCACTTCCTTGCCCTTGGCGGCGGTGTCCTCGATGAAGGCAGCAGCGGCGGCGAGGCACGCGTGCGTCTTCTCAAGGTCGATGATCGAAACACCGTTGCGGTGGTCGAAGATGTACGGACGGCTGCGGGGATTCCAGCGACGGGTCTGGTGTCCGAAGTGGACGCCGGCATCGAGGAGGTCTTTGACTGTGATGTTCATGTTTTTTGGCTCCGTATCCCTTTTCCTGCAGAAGGAGGGGACATTGGATCAGGTAGGACTGACTGGTTTTTTGGTTTTATGTCCGTAGCGATCTGCGGTCGCTACAAACGGTGGAAAGTGGGTTCAAACACCCCCGCCCGCCTGGTGCAAGCGGGAAAATCAGCCCAAAGGGGCACCTTTGGAACTGACAGACCTCCCCGCCCTCCGCACGTTCGGCATAACGCGATGTCTTGGGCCTACCGGATACTCTTCCCTTTGCTGCTGATTCCGGCCCTCCCCTACTACGTCTGGCGGATGCTTCGCCGTGGTGGATATGGCGCAGGTTTCAGCCAAAGATTGGGCTTTTTCCGGAAATCAGGGCCTAAAAGCCAAGGGAAACGACGTTTCTGGATCCAGGCGGTCTCCGTCGGAGAAATCGAGGCCATCGGCCCCCTCCTCCGCCAGCTCAAGGCCGACGGATTGGCCGAAATCATCCTGACGACCACGACCAGCACCGGCTATCGCTTAGCTCAAGAACGCTACGCCGAAGTCGCCGACCACATCGGCATCTTCCCGACGGACCTCTGGCCGTGCAGTACCTTGGCCTGGCGGCGTATCCGGCCCGACGTCGTCATCCTCGTCGAGGGCGAACTGTGGCCAGAGCATCTCGCCCAAGCCCGCGCCCGCGGCGTGCCCGCCTACCTCATCAACGGCCGTATCTCCGACAGGTCCTTCGCGCGGCATCTTCGCTTCCGCAGCTTTTCCGCCCACGTCCTCGGACACTTCCATCAAATCGCCGCAAGCAGTGAAGAAGATGCACGCCGTTTCCGTGAGCTTGGTTTTGAGACGACACTCACGGGCAACATCAAGTTCGACGTCGCAAGCGATGCGCCGATATCGGACGAAGAACGCACGCGGCTGCGCGTCGAACTCGGTTTTGGTGAAAACCCGCAAACGGTGGTACTACTGGGATCGTCGACTTGGAAAGGCGAAGAGGCTGTCCTGATCCGCGTCGTGCGAGAACTTCGCGAAGCCGGCAAGGATGTCCGTCTCCTGCTCGTCCCGCGTCACTCCGAACGCCGCACCGAAGTCGCCGCCGAAGCCAGTGCCAGCGGGCTATCGTGGCACCAGCGTTCCACCGGTGGGACTGTTGCGCCTGCCGATACCATCATCCACCTCGCTGACACCACGGGCGAACTGCGCCGCCTTACCCGCGCCGCGGACCTTGCGTTCTGCGGCAAGAGCCTCTCTCCGCATGAAGGTGGCCAGACCCCCGTCGAGTGTGCTGCCGCCGGCGTCGCCATCGTGTACGGCCCCCAGATGTCCAACTTTCGCGATATTTGCCGGGGCCTCGAACACGCGAAGGCCGCGCTCAAGGCCGCCGATGCCCGCGAACTTGCCGACATCGTCTTGCGCCTGACCCAAGACGGCGCGCTCCGCACGGAGATGGGTCGCCGCGGAGCCGCTTGGCACCTAAGTAACCGCGGTGCGACCGAACGCACCCTGGCGTTGCTGCGGATCGGTCAGTCGATTCGGTAAGCCTCGCGGAGGCGCCGAGCCTCTTCGCGCAGTTCGCCGCCGAGGATAATTTCTCGTGCTCGCTGAGCACCGGCCGCCGGATCCGTCGCTTTGCCCGCAACCCATAGCGAAGCGCCGGCACTCAGGCACAACGTGTCCATGAGGCCGTCGGAAACCCCTCCGACGAGCAGGTCGCTGAACATCGCAATATTTTCTTCCGGCGTGCCGCCGCGCAAGTCAGCCACCGTACAGGTCTTGAAGCCGAAGTCGCCGGGCAGCCAGACGGCGTCAACCGAGGCGAGCTCGCCACAGCCGCGCACGCGTACTTCGCCTGCCGTGGTAATTTCATCCATGCCACCGCCGGCACGCGAATGCGTGACTAGCCCACGCTTCACGCCGAGCTCACCGAGCGTGGCCGCCAACGGCGCGACCCAGCGTTCGTCGTAGACGCCAACGACCATGTGCGCCGGCTGGGCAGGATTGATTAAGGGACCGAGGACGTTGAACACCGTCTTGGTGCCGCTTTCGGCTATTTTCTTCCGCACGCCGAGGATCGCCTTGAAGGCCGGGTGGAACGCCGGCGCATAGAGATAACAGAAATTCGCCTGCTTCAGGCCGCGGAGCAGTTGCGCATCGGTGGCCTCAAGGGTGACACCGAGGCCTGCAAGGAAATCCGCGCTACCCGACTTTGAGGTGATCGAGCGGTTACCGTGTTTAAGTACGGGCACACCGGCGGCGGCGACGATGAGCGCGCTCGCCGAGGAGATATTAAAGCTGCCCGAGCGGTCGCCACCGGTCCCGACGATATCAATACCCTTCGCCGGCCAGTCGCCGAAATCCGTGCGGCGGGCGAGGGCCCGGTAGGTCCGGGCGAAGCCGGTGACCTCAGCGGCGGTCTCGCCCTTGCGCGCTAACGCTAGCAGGAAGGCTTCCTTGGCCGAGTCCGCAACCTGGAGATCGGCCATAGAGGCGGCGGCGGCGGCGGCCTCGTCAGGTGCGAGGTCGCGTCCGGCCGACATCGCGGCGGTCAGGGCTGAAAGGTCCGAGGCCATGCCGGATTAGCCACGTTCAAGGCGGGCGGGACAAGGGCATTTTCGCCACAAGGGGTTTGCAACGGGGGAAAAGCACCTAATGATGGACCCTATGGACGATGGCGACCAACCCCAGGGCGACTTCGACGGCTCCGGCAACGCCTCTTGGGGCGAAGCCGACTGGGCCGGCTACCTCCAGCGCAACGACCTCGAGGTGGGACGCTTCCTTTCCTATTACACTGAGGTTAAGGACCTACCTGATCGTCTCGATATCAGCGCCCGCCGAATGGGCTGGGAAAACGCTGACTGGGCTCCCGGCGACGGCCCGGAGGAGGTCAATGACGCCGACGACGAAAGTCCAGACCTTCCTTACTGCATCCACCAACACCCGGTTTACGTGGTGTCCCGCGCCCTCTGCCTGCAACTCACGCATTCCTTCCATCGGCTATGCGTTGCCGCAGGACCGCAGATCACCGCGGTCGATTCCGCGAACGTCATGCTCTCTTTCTGGGACGCGCAGCATCAGATGGTGATGGCGATTAATGCCACCGACACCGGCGACCTGCCGCTGGCCCTCGTGCACATGAAACGTGCGTTGGCGGCCATTAATTACTCGATCGGCCTTACCGCTAGCATCCCGAGCGGCGCCCGCCTCTCCGCGGCCGAAGCCGCTCACGACATCGAAGCGACGCTGTTCGACCTCCGCGAAGTCTGCCTCCGCGTGATGGCCGATTGCCGCTGGGACGGAAAGAAGAAGTAAGGCCTCAGGCCTCGCTCTTTTTTTCCTTGGCCATGAACTCAATGAGTCGGTCGCTGAACTCCTTCGCCGAGTCGTGACCCATGACGCGAAGCGCCTGCACCATCGCGGCGACTTCGACCAAGCGGGCCATGTCGCGACCCGGGCGGACCGGAATCGTCATATGCGGCACTTTACGACCAAGAATCTCAAAGGACTCCACCTCAAGGCCGGAACGCTCCTCATCCATGCCTGGTTGCCAGAGCACAAACGTGACGACGAGGTCGACACGCTTTTCTCGCCGGACGGAACGGATACCGAAAATTGAGGCGACGTTGATAATGCCGATACCACGGCATTCCATGTAACCGCGGTTAAGTTCTTTAGAGGTCCCCTGGAGCTCGCGGTCGCCGATGAGGGTGACAATCACGTAATCATCCGCGACGAGCGAATGTCCGCGCTCAATGAGCGCGAGAGCGCACTCGCTCTTACCGACGCCGGAAGCACCGCGGAGCATCACGCCGACGCCCTTGATGTCGACGAGGGTGGCATGCAGGTTCGTGCGCGGAGCGAATTTCTCTTCAAGCAGCACGGTGGCCTCGGCGGAGAAATCCTTGGACTTGAGCTGGGTCCGGATCAGCGGGACGCGATGGCGATCTGCGATGCGCAGGAGCAGGTCGTCGACCGGCAGGCCGCGAGAGACAACGACAGCGGGGATCTTCTTGAAGAAGACATCGTTGAGCAGCTTCTCGCGCAGGGGCGCCGTCTGATCGGAAAGATAGGCCATCTCGCCCGCACCGAACAACTGGAGGCGCTTATTGGCGAATTCCTTGAAGTAGCCCGTCACGGCCAAAGCCGGTCGATTGAGCGACTTCTCAGAGATCATGTTATCAAGGCCCTGCTCACCGGCGAGGAGCTCCATCTGGAGCATGTCTTTAAAGGATTCAAAGAACTCGCGGACGGAGACGGACTCCGGGCGGGTATCTGGTGCGGGGTCGGACATGGTGTCAGAGTTTGAAGCTTTCGCCAAGGTAGTGGCGACGGCTCTCGGGATTATTGACGATTTCAGAGGGAGTGCCAGACACAAGCACGCGCCCTTGGTGAATCAGATAGGCCCGGTCCACGATCGAAAGGGTTTCCCGGACGTTATGGTCGGTAATCAGGATGCCGATACCGCGGTCCTTGAGTTTGCGAATAATCGACTGCACCTCGGCGACCGAAATGGGGTCCACCCCGCTGAACGGCTCGTCCATCAGCAGGAAGCGGGGGCTCGTTGCGAGTGCGCGGGCGATCTCCAGGCGACGACGCTCGCCGCCCGAAAGGGTGAACGCAGGCTGCCGGGCGAGCTTTTCCAGACCGAGCTCCGTTAGCTGCTGCGCCGTGCGATCGCGGCGTTCGCGTTCGTTGAGGTCGAGCGTTTCAACGACGGCCATGACATTCTCCCAGACCGTGAGCTTACGGAAAACCGAGGCCTCCTGAGGCAAGTAGCCGACGCCGTTCCGGGCACGCTGCCACATCGGCATCGCGGTGACAATGCGACCATCGAGGAATACCCTGCCATGCGTGGCGGGAATCAGGCCGACGACCATGTAGAAAGTCGTGGTCTTGCCGGCACCGTTAGGTCCGAGTAGACCGACGATTTCACCGGCCTGCAGGGTCAGGCTGACGTCTTGGACGGCGACCTTGGCGTCGTAATGCTTGGCCAAGGCCTGTGCCCGGATGACGCCCTTCTCACTCGTTGCGGCCATGCAGGTAGGAGGAAGCGGTCAGCGTCCGTTGTCGAGGTTTTTGACCTCTGGCAAGGTGAAGTCTCGACCAAGGTAGATCTTCGGGCGGACCACCTGTCCGGGATTAGCCTCATCCGGAGCGGCATCCATCCGCCAGGCCCGCGTCTTCATGTCATAGGTGACTTCCTTCGCCGGGACTCCTTCGTTGCCGAGCCGATCTACGATGCGTGCATCGCCCAATAGCCGGGCCGTCCCCTTCTCTGGCTGCATCTCCAGCGTGCGGCCGCGCGCTGTCGTGCCAGCGGCGATGACGTTCACGTTGCCGCGACCAACCACCTGACGGGCAACCAAGTGCCCCGCCTTATCCGGTGAAGCCATACCCTCAAGGAGGTCACAGGTCGCATCCGTGCCATCCGAGTCCATCGCCACGGAACCGCGAAGGAAGAACTTGGTGAGCGTCGAGGTCGTCAGTACCTCATGTGCATCAGCAACGAACTCTACCTTCTTACCACCCGCGGAAGTCATGAAAAGGTGCGGGCGCGTAAGACCGGAACCCCCGGACAAGGTAAGCAGACGAGGGCGACCAGCTAAGGCGTCTCTCACGAGAACCTCCTCGATCTGCACTGCGGGCGTAAGGTCGATACGCTCGGCAGCGCAACGCAGACCGGGTTGAGAGTAACGGACGTGACCAGAAAGGATCGCCTTATTCAGTTCGTATTCGGACTTTTTCTTTGGGACCGGCGTAGCGAAGGCGACCATCTGGTCGGACTCCGTCGTGACGACGCCGGCGACGTAACGGACCGCACCGAGGAGCTCAATCTGCATGGCGCCGTCTTCAGTGACGACGACAATCTGGTTGGCTTCCGCCAAGCCCGGGGCGATACCTACCTCGCCAGAGGGCAGACGAATCGCGGCGCGAATACCCGGACCGGAACGGATCTCGATTCGGTCCTTAAGGGCGTCCGTCCGGATAGAAAAGCCAGCCGCCTCAAGCCCGCGTGCCTCGCGGATCCGGGGTAATTCCTCGAGATCCAACGTGCGCTTCACGCGATCCCAGCGAGCCTTACCAGATTCGAAGTCCGAACCCTCCAGCTTACCTTTCACGGCACCCTCGGCGAATAGCACGCTGGCGCCATTACGCCCTTCGGTAGCGACCAAGCGACGGGCAGTCAGGTTCGACTGTACGCTGACATAGGAAGCGTTGTCCTGGACTTCCACCCGCGAATCGCCGGTAGTTGCGTCGCGCTGAATCGAGATGCGTTCGCCCGCTAAGTCCGCAGGCTCCTGAGACTTGCGGCGCAGACGTAACTTTACCTGCTGGCCGTCGCCCGCAAAGAGCTGCGTCAGACCGAGCTTCGGCTGGTGACGTAGCCGCTGGGCAGAGCCCACGGCTTCAGGCTCCTCGAGTTCGACATGCCCAATGAGCTCGGCGGAATCATCCTTCGGATCAAAAGTCGCGCTATCTCCGCGCAAAGTCTGCTTGTCGAGGACGCGGACAACGCGCCCGGAAGCGATGACCGAACGGCACTCGGCATCGCCGCCCGGCACGTCGCTGATGAGGCACTCCAGCCTTTCACAAGTGGTACGCTCACCGAAGCGCTCGGCGACCACCCCACCTTGAAAAACCATCAGGGTCCCGCCGGCGACAGGCGAAGCATCTAGGCGCGGCGCCCGGAGCCGGAGGCGACGCGACAACGGCTTAGCGAGGTCGAGTTCGGCCACAACGTCGGCCAAGATGGCGAAACTATCACCCTTGGTCGTCGACCGCCAACTCCAGCCGCGGCCCGTAAGGTTGAAAGCGGGCGAGGAGGAACGGACCAATCCTGGGCCTTGGGCGGCACGACGTGCCGGCACCATCGTGCCGTTAGGACTCGTGAAGACAGCCCACGGCTTACCGGCTCGGAAAGATCTTACCTGAATAGCGTCCATATCCCAAACCCCAGCCTCGGCGGTCGGGCGCATGAACTTAGCCGTAGCCTCCCACGTTTTCTCGGCCTTCTCATCCTCGGAAAACCCGGAGAAGGAACCGCCGGCGACCTGCTGAAAGGTGATATCCTTCTGCTGTGCCGTGGCTCCCGCGGCCAGGAAGAGGCAGAGAACGAAGGCTCGCATGAGACTATGACATCCAGCGGCGAGGGCTAATCAAGCGATTATACCTTTGGTGCCCGCGGAAATGGAGAATCTGATACGAACGCGGGCATCCTCGCCGAGGCCAGGATTTCGCCAGCCACGAGCGCATAGCCCGCCAGAAATTCGCCGGCTGGAAGCATTTTGCCTCCCGGCCGTTGCAGGTGCGTGACGTTCAGTAAGCCTTGTCCGCAGGCGATCCTCACACCAGAGCGGTCGGCGGAGATGATGGTGCCAGGCGCGATGGCAGCCGCCGCGTCCTCAGCCGTCGCGGCGCCGACCTTGATAAAAACGGTGCGATGGTCGAAGGTCGAACCCGGCCAGCCCTCGACGGAAAGAATGCGCTGGCGCAGGACGGCCGCCGGCTGACGGAAATCCAACGGGGCATCGGCGCGCGTCAGGCGTCGAGCATAGGTGACCTTGGCCTCATCCTGCGGAACCGCGACGGAAGTCGCGGCCAGTATGGACGGCAATGCGGCAGTGGCGAGCTCGCCAGCGATCACACCGAGGCGGGCACGCAGGGCCGCCCTACCCTCGCCGGGCTGAATCTTGGTCCGCGCAGCGGCATGGATAGGGCCTGCATCCAGTTTGCGCACCACCTGCTGCATTGAGACACCGGTCTCGGCTAGGCCAAGCGCAAGCGCGCCTTCGACGGGGGTGGCGCCGCGCAGTTCGGGCAGCAGTGAGCCGTGAAAATTAACGAACCCGAGGCGCGGGGCCGCGAGGAAATCTTCCTTCAACAGCTGGCCGTAGGCCATCACCACCCCGAGATCGGCCTGCAACGAGATGAGATGGATCGCATCGGCGGCCTCGAGCTTCTCGGGCTGCAGAAGATTGAGGCCTTCCGCGCGAGCCCAAGCGGCAACCGGGTTCGGACGGACCTCCTGGCCGCGACCAGCCGGACGGTCCGGCTGCGAATAGACGGCCACTACCTCGACGTCGGGTAAGGCACGAGCCGCGGCGAAAGCCGGGAGCGCGATCTCATCCGAGCCGAGCAGAACCAGTCTCCGGGGCATGCTTTACTTGCGGGCCTGGCGCGCGGCGCGACCTTTCAGCGAACGCGGCTTATCCCAGCGGGTGAAGGATTTCTTGCGGACAGGCCCGGCCTTGCTGCGCGGATTCTTGGACTTGCCCAGACGCGGACCGGACGGACCAATGGCCTTCTTCGGTGCCGCATCGAGGACGGCCTTGCCGGGAACCTTGGTGAGCGGCTTGCGGACTGCCCCTTCGATTTCGGGCATCGGGGAACCAGCGGCGGCACCAGGCCCACCCGCCCGACGGCCGGTCTGCTTGGGTTTACCCACGATGTCGAGGAAGAGCGGGACACCGGAGAGATCGAAGCTTTCGTGCACGCCCTTCACGAGGAAGCGCTGGTAAGCGTCCTCCAGACGTTCTTCGGAATTACAGAACAGGCGGAAACGAATCGGACGCTTCGAGACCTGTGTCACGTAGTAACACTTGAAGCGCTTGCCCGAGACCATGCGCGGCGGGCGCTTGATCATCAGGTCCTGGACGACGCGATTGAGACGTCCAGTGGAGATCGCGGTGCCGGCGCGGACGAAGACGCCTTCGGCGGCGTCCAGCATGTCTTCGGCGCGGAGGCCAGTCTGCGCGGAAACGAACAGAATCGGCGGTTCGGGCAGGAAGAAAAGCTCGCGGCGGATGGCCGAACGGAACTTCGCGCGGAACTCTTCCTCGTCCTCGAAGCCATCGATATTCTTGTCACGGAAGGCCTTCTTTGCGAGGTCCCACTTATTGACGACGAGTACGATGCCGCAACCCAGCAAGGCGAGCTCGCCGGCCAGCTGCTTATCGATGCGGGTCACGCCCTGCCCAGCGTCGAGCACAAGGAAGACAACGTCGGTCTCCGCAAGAATCTCGTCGGAACGAACCTGCGAGAAAAAGTCCAAGGTGTCTCGCTTGTTGGCGGTGCGGCGACCAGCGGTATCGACGAGCGAGAACTTAGCCTGCGAGCCGTCGGCCTTGGTCCGGGAAAGCCCTGCGCGCACGGGGTCGCGGGTGGTGCCAGCGACTTCGCTGACGATCAGGCGGGAGGAGCCGAGGAGGCGGTTGCCGAGCGAGCTTTTACCGACGTTCGGGCGACCGGCGAGAGCGAGGCGAATCGGACGCGGGCCTTCTTCACGCGGCGTCGCAGGCTCCGGACCGAGCAGTTTGATAATCAGCGCCTGCAGTTGCGGGATGCCTCGGCCATGTTCGGCGGAAATCAGAAGAGGCTCGCCGAAACCAAGGGCGAAGAATTCAGACATCAGGCCGTCGCGCTCCTCGGTGTCAGCCTTATTGGCGACGACGAGGACCTTCTTGCCGGCTTGGCGAAGCATGGTGGCGACTTCCAGGTCGAGGGCGGTGCAGCCTTCGAAAGCGTCGACGACAAGGAGCACGAGCGCGGCGGCGGCGAGGGCGAAGTAGACCTGCTCTTCCACGGCGTCGGCGATAAGCTTAGGCGTCAGCTCGGCACGATACAGGCCGATGCCACCCGTATCCATGAGCGTATAGCGACCATCAAAGATGTCGGAAGTGATGAGGTCGCGCGTGACCCCCGGCTGATCGTGCACGATTGAGATGCGGCGTCCCACCAGACGGTTGAAGAGACGACTCTTTCCCACGTTGGGACGTCCCACAATGGCTACCGCGCGCGAAATTTCTGTGTTCCGTTCCATGGGCCGACAGTCAGGGCTACCTGCCCGCCTAGCAAGCAAGGATGCGTCAGCGACGCGGGATGGTGTCCAGGAAGCGGGCGATTCGCTCGCCAGCCTCATGGATCTTCTCGTAGCTGGTCGAGAACGAGGCACGACAGAAACCGGCGCCGGCCGCGCCGAAGGCCGTACCTGGGACCATGGCCACCTTCTGCTGTTCGAGCAGCTTCTGGGCGAAGGTCATGGAGTCCATACCGGTCGAGGTGATGTCGGGAAAAGCGTAGAACGCACCGCGCGGGAGATGGCACTTCAGGCCGAGCTCATTGAAGCGGCGGACGATGAAGTCGCGGCGTTCGCGATACTTGTCGCGCATATGGATCATCGAATCGCGGCCATTACGGAGCGCTTCGACGGCGGCTTCCTGGCTCATGATGGGGGCACACATGATACCGTACTGGTGTACCTTGAGCATCCCGTCGATGACGGCGGCCGGCCCGCAGGCGTAACCGATACGGAAGCCGGTCATCGCGAAAGCCTTCGAGAATCCGTGAAGGAACACGGTGCGTTCGCGCATGCCCGGCAGCGAGGCGATGGAGACGTGGTCGCCCTCGAACGTGAGTTCAGAATAAATCTCGTCGGAAGCGACCAAGAGGTCCTTCTCAATAGCGAACTTGGCGATGGCCTCAAGCTTGGCGCGGTCGGCGGTACCACCGGTCGGATTCGTCGGGAAGTTAAGGATGAGCAGCTTGCAGCCTGGCTGCCAGGCGGCGCGGAGAGCGGCTGGATCGAGCGCAAACTGATCGGCGGCAACGGTGCGGATCGGGATGGCTTCAGCGTGGCAGAGCGTGACGCTCGGTGCGTAGCTCACATAACAGGGCTCATGGTAGAGCACCTTGTCGCCGGGATTCAGGGTCGAGCGGAGCAGAATATCGAGGGCCTCGGAGACGCCGATGGTGCCGAGAATCTCGGTCTCGGGATCGTACTCAGGTCCGTAGTTCTTGGCGACGTAGCGGGAGATTTCCTCTCGGAACTGCTGCGTGCCGCGATTATCCGTGTAAGAGGTACGTCCCTTCTCGAGCGAAGAGATCGCGGCTTCGCGGATATGGTATGGCGTGACGAAATCAGGCTCGCCGATGCCCAGAGACACGGCGTCCTTCATCTTCGACACGATCGCGAAGAAGTCACGGATGCCCGATTTGGGCAAGGTCGCGACATGTCGCGCCACGAAACGGCCGGAAGAATCCATAGTCAGAACAGGTCAGGGGCTGACCGAGGGTTGGTCACGGCGAGAACCTTCAGCGTTCACGATAAAGCCATCCTTCTTGTAAGCGCGGAGGAAGAAGTGGGTCGAGGTGCCCTGCACGCCGTCGATGCGGGCGAGGCGTTCATGGACGAAGCCGGCGACCTTGTAGAGATTGTCGGCCGTGACGACGACGAGAAGGTCGTAGCCGCCGGACATCAGGTAGCAGCTCTCCACCTGTTCGAAGCTGGAGATACGTTCGGCGATACCGTCGAATCCGCCGACGCCTTCGGTGCGGATCTTGATCTCGATGACCGCGCGGACGCGATGCTCGGACTCGTAGCTCGGGTTCAGTACCGGGCGCATGCCCAACAGGACGCCCTGCTGGCGCAAGGCGGCGAGCTCACGGTCCACGGCTTCGGCGCCGAGGCCGAGAATCTTGCCGATCTGGGCGGTGTCGAGGGCTTCCCCATCGAGGATGAGCTTGAGTACGGAGTTCATGTCGGAAAATCAGGACTGTTTGACCGCGCGGCGAGCGCGGACGGCGGCGGCGAGGCCGTCGAGGACGGGGATGGTCTCCTGGAAAGAGATGCACGCGTCGGTGATGCTGCAACCATAGGTGGAGGCGTCCTTACCCTTCCAATCCTGGCGGCCTTCGACGAGGTGGCTTTCAATCATCACGCCGGCGATCACATGCGAACCTGCGGCGACCTGGGCGGCGATGTCCGCAGCGACGAGCGGCTGGCGGCGATGGTCCTTCGAGCTATTGCCGTGGGAGCAATCGATGACGAGGCGGGAAGTAAGGCCGGCCTTCTGGATCCGAGCCGCGGCGTCGATGACAAACTCGGCGCCATAGTTGGGTCCGGTGCGGGAACCGCCGCGCAGGATGATGTGCGCGTCGGGATTGCCGGAGGTCTGGAAGATAGCGACGACGCCTTCCTTGGTGACGGACGGAAACCAGTGGGACGCACGGGCGGAGAGGCAGGCGTCGACGGCGACCTGGATCGAACCGTCGGTGCCATTCTTGAAGCCGACGGGCATGGAAAGACCCGAAGCGAGCTCGCGGTGAATCTGGCTCTCGGTCGTGCGAGCGCCGATCGCTCCGTAAGAGACGAGGTCAGCGACGTACTGAGGCGTAATCGGGTCGAGGAATTCAGTGGCGGACGGCAGACCCATCTCGGAAATCTGCGCAAGCAGGCCACGGGCGAGGCGGAGGCCTTCATTGATCCGGAAGGAGCCGTCGACCTGCGGGTCGTTGATGAGGCCCTTCCAGCCGACGGTGGTGCGAGGCTTCTCGAAATAGACGCGCATGACGACCAGGAGGTCGGCGGCATGCTTCTGGGCTTCCTTCTGGAGGAGGGCGGCGTACTCCAAGGCGGCCTTGGTGTCGTGGACCGAACAGGGGCCGACGATGACCAATAGACGGTCGTCCTGACCGGAAATGACCTTGGCGGCGTCCTTACGGGCGGTCGTCACGACCTCGGTGGCCTTCTCGGACGCAGGGAGATCCTGGAGCACGAGGGCGGGAGTCAGCAGGGGGTGCTGGCTGCGAATGCGAAGATCGTCCGTATTGTGATACATCAGGTGAAGGGCCTTTCCCTTTGGGAAAAGGGGGTAAATGAAGGGGTCGGGAGGCCCGGTGTCAATGACGCGTCCCTTATTGACGCGAGGGGGTTTCAGTATCAAAACTGTCTCAAATCGGCATGCCCAAGCCTCTTGCCAGTGAATCGCCGGAGCAATCCGGAGCCTTCCGAGCCTTCATCGCCCAGCAAGGCCTGCGTGCTACCCGCCAGCGGATGGCGGTCTTCGAGGGTGCCCGGACCATCCAAGGCCACTACACGGCCGAGGACCTTCTTAAGAAAGCCCGCTCGCTCGATCGCAGCGTTTCCCGTGCGACCATCTACCGCGCCATTCCCCTGCTCATCGGCAGCAGCGTGATCCGCGAGGTCGATGTCGGCCGCGACCACAAGTACTACCTCGCCGAAGCCGGTAGCGCGACCTTCCGTGCGCAGCTCATCTGCGAAAGCTGTGAGACGATCGTCGAAGTCGAAGCCCCGTTCATGGAATGGTACGGCAAGGCCGTCGCCGCCAAGCACGGCATGCGTCCCATCTCCCAGAAACTCCAGGTCACCGCGCTCTGTGAACGTTGCCAGAAGCGCAAGGCCGCCCGCCCATGAACAGCTATCCCTCCGCTTCCGTCTTCCCTCCCCTGCCCGTCGGCGGAACGCCACTATCCGCGTTGCAGCAGGAAGTCATCGCCCTCAAGAAGGCGAAGGACGCCATCATCCTCGCGCACAACTACCAGTGCGAAGACATCCAGGGCGTCGCTGATTTCGTCGGCGATTCGCTCGGCCTCGCCTACAAGGCCGCCGAGGCGAAGCAGTCCACGATTGTTTTCTGCGGCGTGCACTTCATGGCCGAGACGGCCAAGATCGTGAACCCGACGCGCCGCGTGCTCTTGCCCGACATGAACGCCGGATGCTCGCTGGCCGACTCCTGCCCCGCCTCGAAGCTCGCCGCCGCCAAGGCCGCGGACCCTTCCCTTTACGTTGTCGCGTACATCAATTGCAGCGCAGCGGTGAAAGCGATTAGCGACGTCATCGTGACCAGCGGTAACGCTTCGAAAATCGTCAGTCGCGTGCCCGCCGATCGGAATATCCTCTTTGTCCCCGACCAGAACCTCGGCCGCTGGGTCTCTGGCAAGACCGGTCGCGCGATGCAGCTCTGGCCGGGCAACTGCTACGCCCACGTACAATTCACCCCGGGCGCCCTGCTCCGCACCAAGGCGGCCCATCCCGGTGCCCCCATCGTGGCCCACCCTGAATGCACTGAAGCCGTGCGTGAGATGGCTGACATGGTCTGCTCAACCGAAATGATGGTCGGCTGGTGCAAACAACAGCCCGCCGAAACGATTATCATTACTACGGAATCGGGGATGATCCACCGCCTGCGTAAAGAAGTGCCCGGCAAGACGTTCGTGGCCGCGCCGACCGACCGTTGCTCCTGCAATGACTGCAAGTTCATGAAGATGAATACACTAGCAAAAGTGCGGGATTGCCTGCGCGACGGGTCGCCCGAGATCCTGATGGATGAGAGTGTCCGCCTTGCCGCCGAGATTCCACTCCGTCGCATGCTCGACTGGAGCAAATAGGAGCGAAACGACGTTTTGTATAATGAAATAGGGTAAAGAATCTTTTACCAAAGTTTGACAATTCAGATTATAATAAAAGGTTGGGTTTGTAAGTCGTACTAAATTTACAAAAGTCCTTCGCCCAACTCTTCATGAAAATCGACCTCGACCCCTCCGCCTTCACCTCGAAGGACGCCTACGTTCGCGCAGCCCTCTCCAAGGCCCGCGACCTCGCCGTGCAGACCTGGGAAGATGAACACAGTGAACGCCAGTCGCTGATTGAACGCGAAGTCGCCAGCCTCTCGAAGCCTGAGTTGGCCAAGCGCCTCATCAAGCTCCTCTCCCGCCCGAACCGCGCCCGCGCCCAGATTTCGGACAGCATGCGTGCCAAGGCCCAGAACATGCGCAAGAAAGGCGCCCCGGTCCGTGAGATCGCCGCTGAGCTCGGCATCTCGATTCCGTCGGTATACAATATCACCAAGGACTAACCTTGCCCGCCGTTCCCGCCTCGCCGAAGGTATCGGCGATGCAGGAATGGAATCGTGGCGATCCGTCGAAAGCCCCCGCCCGCGCGCCTTTGGCCCGCGGCGGGAAGCTCGATGCGCCCAACCTCATCGCGGCCTACCGCGCGGGTATCTTCCCCTGGTATTCGGCTGGTGAACCGGTGAAGTGGTGGTGTCCGGACCCGCGCTTCGTGATGCGGCCGGCCGATTTCCGCCTGACGGACAGCCTGAAGAAGACGATGCGCAAGAAGGGCTGGTCGGTAACCTTTGACCAACAGTTTGAGACGGTCATGCGCCGATGCTCCGAAGTCCCCCGACCGGGCCAGAATGGCACCTGGATCAACGAAGACATGATCGCGGCCTACAGCGAACTCCACCGGCTCGGCATCGCCCATAGCGTCGAGGTCAGCTGGGAAGGCCAGCTCGTCGGCGGCCTCTACGGCGTCGCCCTCGGGCGACTCTTCCATGGCGAATCGATGTTCCACCTAAAGGCCGACGCATCCAAAGTCGGCTTCGCCACGCTGGTGGCCCGGCTGCAGGCCTGCGGATACTTCCTCATCGACTGCCAGGTTCCCACGCCGCACCTCGCGAGCCTTGGGGCCTTCAACGCCGATCGCGCCGAGTTCCTCGAGGTGGTGAAACAGTTCCGCGACCAGCCGCCCACGGGCGACGCGTTCGCGGCTATTCAGGCTTCGGACGCGACTTGAGGAGCGCACGGGCCTCCCGCTCGTAGACGCGCTCGACAATGACGCAAAGCTGCTGGAGCGAACGGCCGTCGGTATACACAGCGATGCCAGCCTTCATGTAGGCCTGCTCGCGCTTCTTCATGAGGTCGCGGATCTTGGCCTCCGGGTCATCGCCCTTGAGCAGCGGCCGGCGCGAATTGCCGGAGGTACGACGCAGGATGGTGTCGACCGAAGCGAAGAGCGTGACGACAATGCCTTTCGAACGGACGAGTTCGCCCATACCCGGCGGGACGACGAGACCGCCGCCGCAGGCAATCACCGCGCCATTCTCTGGCAGCAACCCTTCGACGACTTGGCGCTCGAGGGCGCGGAAATGATCTTCGCCGTGCTCAGCGAAGATGTCGGCGATCGAAACACCGGCCAGTTTCTCCACCAGTTCGTCGGTGTCGTAGAAACGACGACGCCAGCGCTTGGCCAGTTGGCGTCCGAGTGCGGATTTCCCCGTACCCATAAATCCAGCGAGGATCAGGTTTGGGGAGTCTTCCTTGTTCGCGACGGGCGCCATGACGTCATAGCAAGCCCCCGCCCGCCTCTCGGCAAGCGACAAGCGTCAGGGGAGATTACTTGGCCGTCAGGGCGTCGAGTGCAGCCTTCGCCTTGGGCGCCAGGCGCTCCGAGAGGCCTTGCGAGGCTTCCGTCAGCGCGGCCCGATCGGCTTCAACGAAGAGTCGGGGCACGGCGGCCCAGGCGGCTTCCGTCAGTTCATTGGCTGGACCTTTCAGCAACGGCAACACCGTCGCCTTAATGGCGAGCTGAGTCTTGCCCTGACTGCTAACGCGGACACCCACGATACGAATCCATGCAGCCTTGGACGCCAGAGAGGCTCCGGCAGCTGGCTCGCTAGGCAGGAGCTTCTTCACGAGGAAGGCGGGCAGACGGAGGATCTCATCTTCGACTTCCTGGGCCTGCGAACGCTGCGATAATTTAAACAGACGCTCCCAGAGGATCGGTGCGGCGACAGTGGGATTGACCCGACGCAGTAGACGGTTGGCGCGCTGGGCGATGACGAAATCCTCATTCTTCGTGAGCGCGACGAGTTCATCAACGGTCAGAGGGTAATCCTTAGACGAGGCACGGAGGTCGAGCGCTCGCTCGAGTTCGGCTAACTTGGTCTCGGGCGTCGTCCCAGCAGGAGCCTCGACCTCATTGGCACGTTTCGGATTCAAAGGCAGGAGCGGCTTGTAAGCAGGATCGAGAAGCAACACCTGGCCGAGAGCGGCCTGCACCTCAGGGGTCTCGGACGACTTGACGGTGGCACGGACGCGATCGAACCAAACCTTGGCTTCGGGGGAGGCTTTAATGAACGTTCGCGAGTGGTCGAAGATGGCCTGCTGAGCGGCAAGACGTTTCTCCGCGACCGCGAGGTCAGCGAAGGTGGCGTCGGACGGGGCCTCGGCGGCGAAACCAACGAGGCAGGTGGCGCAGGCGAGGAAGAGTGAAAATGACTTCATGGTCGGATCAAAGAGGAGTTGGCTCAGAGGGCCCAATTACCACGCATCGCGGGGGAATGGAGATGATTGGCCTGGTCATCATCAATGAAGCCGGTCGCATCGGACTTAAAGTTCAGCTTACGGCCGAGACGGACGCTGAGCGCGGCGAGATTAACCAAGGTGGAACTCCGGAAGGCCTCAGCGACGCCATAACCGAAAGGACGCTTCTCGCGGGCACATACGTCGAAATCATCCTCTTGGTATTCGGGCAAAGGGAACTCGGCTGCCTTGCTGAGCAGCTCAGGCCGGTCGCAACGCATGCCAGCAAACAGCTTACCATTGGGCCCCTCGAGGAAAGGATTATTGGGATTACGCTCGGCGAGCTCCGATTCGAGGATGATGCGCGTGCCATCCTTGTAGGTGAGCGTGACGGTCTTCCAGACACCGCAGGCCATCGCATCCTGCGGCGGAGCATCGCACTCGGCACTGATTGGGGATTCATTATCCTTACCCAGGAAATACTGGACGGGATCGAGGAAGTGCTGACCCATATCACCAAGGCCGCCCTGGTCGAAGTTCCAATAGCCGCGGAACGAGCCGTGGGCGCGGTGCGGGTGGTAAGGGATGAGCGCCGAAGGGCCGCAGTACATGTCCCAATTGAGGTTCGCAGGGATCGGCTGAGGGGTGAGGTCAGGCTTACCGGTCCACATGTTCACCTTCCAGGCGATGCCGCCGACGGGCGCGAGACGAACCGTCAGCGGGCCACCGAGCACGCCGCTGGCGACGACACGCCTGATTTCGCGGGCCGGACCGACGCCGTAGTAGTTCGTGCGGTTAAGCCGGAACCAAGTGTTCACGCGGAAGGGCACACCGGTCTGCTGGACGACGCGACTCAGGGCGATGCCTTCGCCGATCGTACGCGTAAGGGGTTTCTCACACCAGACGGCCTTGCCACGGCGCGCGGCGGCGGCGGCGATGACGCCATGCCAGTGCGGCGGGGTGCAGACGTGGACAACGTCGGCATCGGGCATCGCGATGACCTCGCGGAAATCTTCGGCCGTCATCGGCGTACCGCCGCCGGACTGCTTAATGCGGTCGAGCTTGGTCTGCACGCGCTTGCTGTCCACGTCGCAGATGCCGACGATACGGTTCTTGCCCGTCATGCGTGGCTCGGAGTGCATCGCGGAGATACCGCCGCAACCGACGATGACGTGGTTCAGCGTCTCGCTCGGCGGAATGAAGCCGCGGCCAAGGACGTGACGCGGGATGATCGTGAAGCCAAGGGCAGCGACAGCGGCCTTACACAGGAAAGAACGACGGGGTAATCGCATGAGGGGTGGTATGAAGAGAAAAGACCTCGTTCAATCATGATAGTTCCCTTGCACGGACGAATGCCGTTATATGGCACTATTCCGCCGTTAAAAGACCCCATCCTTTTGCTTTCAGTGAAAACCCTGCCACGGTGAAAGTATGTCGAATTCTTCCACGCCTTCCGCCCCGTCTCTGGACGGTACGGCATGCCTGAAGGCAGTCATCCAGCAGACTGAGAGGGTTCCTTTTTACGCCACCTCGGCTTGGCAGACCGCCTTCGCCCTCCCTACGCCGAAACTCGCCGACCTGCCACGGATCACAAAAAGTCAGCTCCGCGAATATTCGCCCGAAGGGTTTCTACCCGCCGGCTTTGAGCTAAAGGACCTACTGGCCCGTGGCCTGATTGAAGAGGAAAGCACTTCGGGAACCTCCGGTGCCAGCGTCCGGGTCGTCTTCGGGAAGTCCTGGTGGGCCGAACAAGAACGCCGCGCCTTGGTGCATAATCCCTTCCTCGCCGACCTTTTCGGAGCGAATCCTTCCCTGCGACGCGCCGTCCTCACGACGCCTGGTTGCAGCGGGGTCAGTTGCTTCAACCGCTGGCTCAACCTCGAACAACGCACCCTCGGCGACAGCCTCTACGTCAATCAGGCGCGGATTCCGTTTACACTCGGAGAAGAGAAACTCGCCGTCATGGCCAAGGAAGTCGCCGACTGGGCGCCCACCTTCCTCGACGTCGATCCTGTGCACGGCGCCTGGTTCGGCCTTCACTGCGAGCGGCATGGACTGCGCTTCCCTTCGCTGCGCTTCATCTTGACGAGCTACGAATACACCAGCGTCGTCCATCGTACCATCATGGAACGCGTCTTCGGCGTACCGGTAATCAATCTCTATGGCTCCAGTGAGACCGGGCACCTGCTTGTAGAGCATGACGGCGCGATGCTGCCCTGCGGGGAGACGGCCATACTCGAAAGCACCAGCGCCGGAGGCATCGGCGAACTGCTGGTCACGACGCTCACGAATCCCTACCTTCCCCTCTTGCGTTATGAGATCGGCGATTTCATCGAACGCACCCCGGACGGCTATCGCGTACATGGGCGCAAGCGTGACGCCCTCCGCAGCGCCGATGGACGCATCCTCACCACGCGCATGATCGACGCGACGTTTGCCGAGACGGAGGGCATCGCCCACTACCAGCTTCGCCAGAAGCTGGACGGCTCCGCCCACCTCTTCCTGCTACCCGAAGCAGAGGGCGACACCCTAAGCACAGCCCAAGCCAAGCTGACGGTCAAACTCGGCCGCCTGCTGGGAGCCACCGTCACTGCCGAATCCGTCAGCCTGATCGCCCCTGAGGATTCAGGGAAATTCCGCCTCACGGTCCGCGAAGTAGCCTGATCGTCAGAGATTACCGCCTGAACAGGGCCTTTCGGGCTGGAAAAACCTGCCCTCACCCGCCAACTTGGCCTTTTCACCACCATGGAAGTCTACATCGACGGCAAGTTCTACCCCAAGGCCGAGGCCAAGATCTCGGTCTTCGACCATGGCTTCCTCTATGGTGACGGCATCTTCGAAGGCATCCGCCTCTACCAAGGCTGCGTCTTCCGCCTCGATGAGCACCTCGAGCGTCTCGAGATGTCTGCCAAGGCCCTCTGCCTTGATATGCCCTGGTCGCGCAAGGAGATCGCTGAGATCGTCTGCGAATCCTGCCGCCGCAACAAGCTGACCGATGGCTACATCCGCCTCGTCGTCTCCCGCGGCTTCGGCGACCTCGGCCTCTCGCCGAAGAACTGCCCCACCCCGTCGATCGTGTGCATCGCCGACACGATCAAGCTCTACCCCGAGGAGCTCTACACCACGGGCATGCGCATCATCACCGCACCGACGCGCCGCGTCAGCCCGGCCGCCCTGCCGCCGATGATCAAGTCCCTCAACTACCTGAACAACATCATGGCCAAGATGGAAGCCCAGCAGCACGGCTTCCACGAGTGCCTCATGCTCAACGAACAGGGCTACGTCTCCGAGTGCAGCGGCGACAACGTCTTCCTCATCCACAAGGGACGCCTGATCACCCCGGCCTCCCATGCCGGAGCCCTCGTGGGTATCACCCGCCAGGTCGCCCTCGAGATCGCCGCCTCCCTCAAGATCCCGACCGTCGAGACGAACATCACCCGCTACGACGTCTGGAACGCCGACGAATGCTTCCTCACCGGCACCGCCGCGGAAGTCATCCCCGTCATCGAAGTCGACGCCCGTAAGATCGGCACCGGCAAGCCCGGCCCCATCACCGCCAGCATCCTCGCGGAATTCCGCAAGAAGGCTTCGCGCGAAGGCCAGATGATCCGCTAAGCCAGCCTGCGCCCTGACGCGCATGCCCGCCGCCGCCGACCCGACAACCGCCCTCAGCCGTGACGCCACGCTGAGGCGGTTGCTCCGCATCGCTTGGTCATACCGCTCGGACTGCTTGCAGCTGCTCGGCCTGCAGCTGGCGGTAGTCTTCCTCACCGTCGCCGTCATCGCCCTCGCCGGCGTGGGCATCGACTTCGTGCGTCATTGCGCGGACCGCACGGTCGCCGCGCCGCACCTGCCTTTCTTCGTCCCGTCCGACGCCTCCGACAAGGCGGTGTTCGTCTGGCTAGGTGCCGGCATTCTCGTCGCCGCCCTGCTCCGCGCAATCATCTCTTATGTCTTCGGGTTGGTGTCCGTCCGTTTCCTGCACGGCAGGATCGTCGTCAACTTGCGCTCACAGGTCTTCGCCAAGCTCCAGCAGCTGAGCTTCCGCTTCTTCGACTCCAACGCCAGTGGCTCCATCATCAACCGCGTCACCTCCGACGCGCATGCGATCCGGCTCTTCATCGAAGGCGTAATCCTGCAGCTGGCGATCATCGCCATCACCTTGGTCGCCTGCTCGGTCTACATGCTGCGCACCGACTGGCGCCTGACGCTCGCCTGCCTCTCGGTGCTGCCGTTCCAAATCTGGTTCGCGATTCGCTTCTCGCGCAAGGTGCGACCCGCTTACGAGGAAAACCGTGACCTGATGGATCGCATGGTGCTGGGCTTCTCGGAGAACGTCCAAGGAATCCAGGTTGTCAAAGGCTTCGCCCTCGAGCCGCGGGTGATGGCCCGCTTCGCCGGTTGGAGCGAGGACATCCGCGTACAGAAGCGCAAAGTCTTCGGCGAGATCGCCCTCTTCTGGCCCGTCATCGACGGCCTTAACCGCCTCTCGATGGCTATCCTCGTCGGCTACGGAGGCTGGATGGTCGCAAGGGGTGAGATTGCCTTGGGAACCGGCCTGGTGGCCTTCGCAGGGCTACTGCAACAGTTCTCGGCTCAGGTGACTACCCTGGCCTCGGTCGTCGACAACGCCCAGGTCTCGCTCGCTGGCGCAAAGCGCATCTTCGAAATACTCGACACCGACCCCGGCGTGGTCACCGAACCTGGCGCCACCTCACCTGGACGCTTCCTCGGGCGTGTGGCGTTCGAGAATGTGAGCTTCGAATACCAGGAAAACGCGACAGTGCTGCGTGAACTCTCTTTCTCCGCCGAACCCGGCCAACGCATCGCCATCGCCGGCGCCACCGGAGCAGGCAAGTCCGCCCTACTCTCGCTGATCCCACGCTTCTATGACCCGCGCTCTGGGCGCGTGACGCTCGACGGACACGACATCCGGACGCTGCCACTGCCGGAACTCCGCCGCCAAGTGGGTATGGTCTTCCAGGAGAACTTCCTCTTCTCGAACACGATCGCCGCCAACATCGCATTCGGCCACCCCGACGCCACACAGGAACGCATCGAACGAGCCGCCCGCATCGCTGGGGCCCATGCGTTCATTGTGGCGCTCCCCGAAGGCTACGAGACCTTCCTCGGCGAAGGCGGCGTCAACCTCTCCGGCGGCCAACGCCAGCGGATTGCGATTGCCCGTGCGCTGTTACTCGAACCGACGGTCCTACTACTTGACGACCCGACCTCAGCCATCGACCCCGAGACCGAGAAGGAGATCATGGAAGCGATGGAAGCTGCCATGGTCGGCCGCACGACCTTCATCGTGGCCCACCGCCTCAGCACCCTCCGCCGTGCCGACCAAATCCTCGTCCTTGAGCACGGCAAGCTCGTCCAGGCCGGCACCCATGAGCAGCTGATGGCCCAGGACGGCCATTACCGCCGCGCCATCCTCGTCCAATCGGAAGGACCCGCCGTATGAGCAAAGATCGCCTCGAGATTGCGGTGCGCCGTATCCGTCCGGATGAAGAGGAGCCTGATCGCCTCCCCTTGCGCTGGTCGACTGTCGCCCGCCTGCTCGCCTTCACCGCCCCTCATCGCGGCATGCGCAACACCTTGCTCTGCCTCTGCGTCTTCCGCGCGATGGCCCTGCCCGGCCTCGCCTGGCTCGTCGGGTACATCATCAAGGGTCCCGTGGCGTCCGGCGACGGTGCTGCGACCTCCCGTACCCTCGCCCTATTCACGGGCTTCTTCATCGTTGCCGACGTCGCCCTCTATTGGCGCATTCGCCTCGCTCACCAAATCGGCGAGAACGTCCTGCGCGACCTGCGCGATAAGCTCATGGCTCATCTGCTGACGCAGCCGCTCTCATTCTTCCACGCGCGACGCCACGGCAGTCTGATCAGCCGCATGATCTCGGACATCGAGGCGATGCGTAACGGGATCCAGAATAACTTCTTCATCACCTTCGTCTCGTTAGGCCAGATGACCTGCGCGGCCGCGCTCATGCTGCTCGCCAACCCGCGGCTATTCCTCGTCCTACTGGCCATCGTGCCCTGCCTCCTGCTCGTGCACGGTTTCTTCCGCGGGAATATCCTCCACGCCTCACGCGTCCAACAGGAGACGTTCTCTCGCGTGACCTCCGCGCTGGCGGAGACGGTCCAAGGCATCCGCGTGACGCAAGGTTTCGCCCGCGAGGATACTAACGCAGGTATCTTCACCCGCCTCGTCCGCAGCCTCGCTGGCAACGTGGTGAAAACCGCGAGCCTCACGGCCCTCTACCTGCCATTGCTCGAATTGAACGCCCAGGGCTTCATGGCGGCGCTCATCGGCGTCGGAGGCTGGGCGGCGCTCTCCGGCACTGGCACGGGACTGGGCGATTTGGTGACGTTCTTCTTCCTGGCTGACCTGTTCTTCTCACCGATCACCATCATCGGAACGCAGCTCTCCGAAGCCACCCTTGCGATGGCCGGCGCCGAACGCTACTTCCGGATGCTCGACACCCCGCCAGCCTGGATCGATAAGCCGACGGCCGGCGAATGCCCGCCACTCAAGGGCCACGTGGAATTCCGCGACATCCACTTCGCCTACATCCAGGACCGGCCCGTCCTCCATGGAATTTCCTTTGTCGCCCAGCCCGGACAGGTCATCGCGCTCGTGGGACACACGGGCTCAGGCAAATCCACCATCGTCGGCCTGCTGGCGAAGTTCCAGCTGCCTCTCACCGGCCAGGTACTCGTCGACGGCCATGACCTCGCCGACCTACGGCAGGAAACGCTCCGTCGCCAGATGGGCTTCGTCTTCCAGCAGAACTTCCTTTTCGCGGGTACAATCGCCGAGAATGTGAAGTCGGCCCGCCCCGAAGCGACGGACGAAGAGATTCGGCAGGCTTTCCGAGACCTGGACTGCCTCGACCTGATCGAAGATCTTCCCGCAGGCATCCATACGCCCTGCTCCGAGAAGGGCCGCGGCCTTTCGATGGGCCAACAACAGCTCGTCGCCTTCGCCCGGGCCCTGCTGGCCAACCCACGCATCCTCGTGCTCGACGAAGCCACCAGCGCCGTCGATACGCTCACGGAAGCCAGGCTCCAGGTCGCCCTCGCCCGCCTGATGAAAGGCCGGACCTGCTTCGTGGTCGCCCACCGCCTGAGCACCATCCGCCGAGCCGACTGCGTCATCGTCCTCAACGAAGGCCGTATCGTCGAACGCGGCACGCACGATGAACTGCTCGCACTGCAAGGAGCTTACGCGGGGTTGCACCGCGACTTCCTGAGTTCAACGACCTGACCGCGCCTACTTGGCCGACGGGACGTTGCCGAAGTTCGGACGCCTGGGCTTACTCTTATCATCGGGCTTAGCCGGCGGCTTCGGGTCGACCAACACTACCGGGAATAAAACCGAGAGCCCCTGCGTACGAATATTGGCATACAAGTCACCCACCGGTGACTGGCGGAATGTCTCGACCTGAAGGTTCTGGTAACTGACCCCCTCCGGCTTGCTCTTGACCGTCAAAGATACTTCTAGGCGGACGGCTTGACTGACAGGGCCGCCGGAAAACCGCACAGACTTCTTCGGACCGAGCGTCGCCATCGCCAAACCTTTGGAGTCCTCATGCACGGGGACGTGCCAGGTCTCCCCCATCGATAGGTCGGGCGGAAGGATTAACAATAACGTGCGGATTGGACCGCCGGGGTTCCCTGGATAGACGAGTTTGCGACGCCACAACGGCCAATATCTTCGGCCCTGATCATCCATGGCTTCGTTTCCACTTGGACCATCCACGACTATCATCCGCTCCTTAAGGAAAGCGACTTCGGCGGGCGACAAGACGGCCTGCACCGCACCGGGCCGACGGATCGGCCCCTCATCGGGCGCGACTTCGGCCGACACCAACAACACGAGCTCGACCGGTCCAGCCACGCGATGGTCAATCCAAGCAATCACGCCATAAGGCACCACGGTCATGGCGGCCGCAAGGAGCAGACCGCCGCCCAGGGCTTTAGAGAAGTCATACCGGGACGACAAGGCTGTCATCAAGGCGGCACCCGCAAAGCCAGCCGCGTGCACCGAGATGTCAGCGCCCAGCGTCCATTGGGCCATCTCGAATTCATCAGGATAGCCGAGCCAGCGGATCCGGAAGAACATCAGCACAATCCACAGCGTGCCGGCCGTCGCGCCGATGAGCGGTGCGTAACGCGGTCCGCTACGCTCGTAGACCTTGGTCAGGAGAGCCGAAAGCAAGGCCGCAAAGAGCCCGCCGAAAAAAGCGTCCTTCAGGGACGCCACGCCCGTCAGGGCGGCGGCGACCACGAGGAACGCCCAAGTGAACCAATAGGTAAAGGCGTAGGTCTTCATTCCCCAACGATGGTGCCAGGCGGCACAATCGCGCCCTTCTTGACGACAATCACGCCGTCACGAACGAATAAAGCGTCCGTCTCCCACTTCTCCGGCAGGCCGGTCGGCGCCAGTCGACAGCCGGCCCCGATACGCGCGTTCTTGTCGATGATGGCGTTGCGGATAAGGCAATTGGGGCCGACGCCGACGTCAGGGCGACCGAGTGAGTTATTCTTGGCTAGATCGTGAGGACGCTCGAATGAGTCGGCGCCCATCATGACCACGTTCTCGAGACGAGAGCCGCCGCGGATGACGGAGCGTACGCCGATGACGCAGCGGTTAAGCTCGGAGTCGTCGACGATCGCGCCATCGGCCATCAAGACGCGCTGCGAACGGGCGCCGTTAAGTTTGGCCGGGGGAAGATAACGGGCGTGAGTATAGACCGGATTTTGGCCGTCAAAGAAGTCGAACGGAGGCACCGGGTCCGTCAGGGTAAGGTTGCACTCCCAGAAGGAGCCTACGGTACCGATATCTTCCCAATAACCGTCGAAAACGTAGGCCATCATGCGCTTCGAGGCGAGGAGACCAGGGATGACTTCCTTGCCGAAGTCGGTCTGGGTTTGGTCGGCGAGGGCCTCGCGCATGACCTTACCGGAGAAGAGGTAGATGCCCATCGAAGCCAGACAGTAGGGCGTTTCGGACTTATCGGAGAGACGGGCACGCGCGGCGCCGCCGAGGACAAGCGAGGAGATGACGGCTGGATCCTTCGGCTTCTCAACGAACTCCACGACACGGAGGTCAGCGTTAACGCGCATGACGCCGAGGGCGCTGACTTGGTCGGACGGCATGGCCTTGGCGGCGATGGTGACGTCCGCAGCGTTCTCCATGTGCTGACGCGCAAGCTCGTCAAAATCGAGGCGGTAGAGCTGGTCGCCGGAAAGGATGAGCACCAAGTCTTCGTCCTTAAGGTTGTAGTGATGAAGGTTCTGGCGGACTGCGTCGGCCGTACCCTGATACCAGGATTCCTTATCACCTGTCTGCTCGGCGGCGAGGATGTCGACAAAGCCGCGGCCGAAGCCGTCGAACTTATAGGTCTGCTGGATGTGCTTGTGGAGCGAGGCCGTATTGAACTGCGTCAGGACGAAGATCTGGTTAAAGCCGGAGTTGAGGCAGTTGCTAATCGGGATGTCGACCAAGCGGTAGTTACTGGCGAGCGGGACAGCCGGCTTGCAGCGATCCTTGGTCAGGGGATAGAGGCGGGAGCCACGACCGCCCCCCATGATGATGCTGATAACGCGAGGAAGGGAGGGCATGGCGGGATGACCTACCTTCCCTCCGGTCGCCCCCGCCCTCAAGCGGAAAAGGGCGAATGGCGGCTTGAAGGCGGCACCGTGACAGGGTTGCATCGCCCTCCGCATGGCTTTCGCCTTCCACATTCTCGGTACGAGCAGCTCCGGCAACTGCTCCCTACTGGAA
>Ga0209500_10000164_pt1 | contig 59702 bp, 64 predicted proteins | sample S_140212_EF_Meta_FD_187323 | JGI IMG/M metagenome (GOLD analysis project Ga0209500, IMG submission 187323) | Freshwater microbial communities from Lake Simoncouche, Canada to study carbon cycling - S_140212_EF_MetaG (SPAdes) (version 2) | ecosystem: Environmental > Aquatic > Freshwater > Lake ... | reverse complement strand
GGAAGTTATACAAGTACGTCATGTGACGTTACTACACCATTTACGGTTTACAGTGGGACCAGTAATCCGTCTTTACCAACAATAGGACCAATAAACCACAATTAAACAAAACAAAAAATGAAAAAAATTTTATTTATTTTAACAATGTTAATAAGCTCAATTACTTATGGACAATTTACAACAATAAATCCTGATACAGTATGTATTAATACTAATGGTTCTATATATAATGTCACAAATACTCCAGGGTATGTTTACACATGGACAGTTTTGGCTCCTGGAGTTGTAACAGGTGGTGCGGGAACCAACCAAATTAATGTTAATTGGTCTGCGGCGGGGTCAGGATTAATCCCAACCGCGGTTACTGTTTATGCTACGGGGCCAGGAGGATGTCAAAGTTTACCTGTAACTCTTAATGTGTTCATTCTACAAATAATCCCAACTATAACTCCAATCGGACCATTGTGTTCAGGGTCACCTTGCGTGAACTTAGTGGGGTCTCCTGTTGGAGGTGTTTTTAGTGGTACAGGAGTTGTTGGAAACACATTTTGTCCTACCACATCAGGAACTTTTACTGTGACCTATACGGTAACTCAAAATGGGTGTACATTTACCACGACAACAAATGTTATTGTAAATCCAATTCCAACACTATCTCCAATACAACACAATTAATATGAAAAAAATATTAATCATTATATTCACTCTAATAAGTTTGTTAGGATATTCCCAACAAAAGATTGAACTATGTAGTGATGGTGTTACTATGTTTACCTATACGGTTGATTCGGATGTCTTAGGAGATTTTGAATGGTATATTGATAATAGTGTTAATGTTGGGCCTTCTTTAGTTGTTAATTGGAATAACTATGGGTTAGGTTTCCATTATATTAAAGTTCTACAAAATTCAAATGGTTGTCCGTCAGATACTATGTATTTAATAGTTGAGGTCGTTGACTGTCCGTATACAACGATGTGGGCACCAAATTGTTTTACTCCAAATGGTGATGAATCAAATAACACATGGGTTCCTATTGGATATAATTATTTAACCCCTCACTTTATTATTTTTAATCGATGGGGAGAATCCATTTTTGAATCGTATGATTTACAACATGGTTGGGATGGTACATATAAAGGTTTGATGTGTTCTGATGGTGTTTATGTTTACCTATTAGATTGGAAGGACATTAATAATAAACATTATAGAACTAACGGTCATATCACATTACTAAAATAAAAAACCCCACCTTATTAGGATGGGGGGTTTTATTTATTTGATTATACCAACATTTCTACCTCTAACCCACCCATCGTTTAAATATGGGTTAATCTCAGTCTTTTTAATTTTTTTATTTTCGTTATTTTTAGTTATCCAACAAGTCCCGTATTGTGAATTTTTAATACCAATACCAGTCCCTTTCTTCACTTCACTCATTTTTTGTTTAGATTCATCTGTGTGAGTTTTCCCATTCCAATAGTAAAAATATTTTTTTTCTCGTTTACCTTCAAGAACTTGTTTTTTATAAGCATTACTTAATTTTTTTGAAAACTCTTTCCGATACTCCTCATCTTGCATTTTTTTTAAAAACATTTTATTACCGGATTTACTAACTTTCATCATATGAATTTTGTTATTAAATCCTCCATAACCACCTGGTTTAAGATTCATACATTTTTCTTCTAATAATAAATCTGAATTAACGATTTCAACCTCACGTTTTTTTAATGATTCTCTGTTGGGTAAAAATTCTAATATTTCCATATTAAAAATTTCTTTTCCGTGCTTATAGATTAAATGTTTTAATCTTGTTCCACTACCAATATAACCATCATTTAAATTTTTGGTTGAGTGCATACCGATATAGAAATTTCCGTTTCTAGTGTCGGTTGTTTTATAAATAAAATGATATTTTTTTTGTAAATGACTCATTTGTGTTTTTCTTTATAAATAAATATAAAGAAAAACACAAAAAGTCTACGGTGGAGATAGAGGGAATCGAACCCTCGTGTTGCCCATCTTGACTACTAAGGACTACATGCTTAGGACATTGTTTAATCTAACAATCCGAAATCCCACAGTTCCCTTATTATACAGTTCGGTTTACTGAGAACTTACCCTCTACCATCTGATTATCCTCTGATTGGTTAGAGTTTACACCTTTTATGGTAGATGTCACACCATGAAGACCGTTCTGTTCCTAGGTATAAGTCTATCCACCCGTTGTTTTTTTCGCCTTAGGCTACTGAAACACTTTCCTCAGTACGGATTAATCCTACTGCAGAAAGTTTGTTGATAACGTTGCCGTGTATCGATTTGAACCAGTTTTACAAGGTTAGCTCAGCCTTGACATGCCCCGAATAACCAACTATGTCAGTCAATTCCATGTTATCCCCATAATGTTAAAGAACTATTGTTTTACAAATATACGAATAAATCTGACAATAACAATTTTTTAAAGTATTTATTTGATATAAATATGGCAGAGACAGAGGAAAACAAAAACGAAGCTTATGACGGTAGTCAAATCTTCTATGAAGATGATAAGGTTATGTTATTAAAATGTAACACTTTGGAGTCCGCAAAATACTTTGGTCCTCCATTTTTTTCTAAATATTATAATAGATATAGTGATGCAGACAATTATATTATTGTCGATAAAGAAGGTGATTATCTTACCCCAACATTATCATATTTGATTCACAAACCACATCGAGGACTAATAGAATATTATAATTATGAAAACGATGATTTAACAATTACAGATATCCTTGAGAGATTTCCTGAGATTACTGACAAAATTTACGAATTGATTGGTGTTAGTAGTACCTATAACATATTAAAAAGAATTAGTGGTGGGGAAGACATTGATGAGTATAAATTCTCCCATATCGATGATTTAATTGGGGGATTCAAATTTAACAAAAACAATCCTGGTAAAAGTATGGTCACACTTAAATTTGATGACAATGAGGATTATTTTAAATTATTTGATTTAGGGGAAGGAGATTTATGGTTTCTAAAGGCTTTATTTAGTTCATATCATTACGACTCTATTGGTTTTTACCATAGTGATTCGGGATACCAAGATTGGGATGAGGGTTATTTAATGAGGGACCTTAATGAGGAAAACATTGCAATAATTAAACAAATCTTAATTTATATTAGCCCCAATCTTGCCGAACTTAATGATGATGACCAATATAAGAAGGCATCGGTATTATTGAGAGACGCTTTTCGTAGACAAACTGAGAATATTATTGATGATTATTCTCGTGAAAAGGATTCGGCAATGCAAAAATCTGCTGAGGAGGAAATACGAGATGAATTATGTGAACCATTCCAAAATTACGGGTTATTTGCCAAGTCAGGATGTTTCTACACATATGTAACAACCGTTAATGTCTTGTTGGGTATGTACAATATTTCGAAAGAAAGACATGTGGACTTAAAAGGGATGTTATCAAAGATTGGTCATACTCTATCGGTAGGTCCATATGAGGAATATATGTACGATTATGGTAGTGGTGATTTTGATATCGATTCCGTCAATAGAAACGCAAAGTATGAGTTAGAAAAAATATTAACAGAAATTGAGGATAGTAACAAGTACCCAAATCTAATTAAATTTAGAGAGATGGTTGATGAGGTTTTATCACAATATGATTTAAATAGATATTATGATTTAAAAAGAGGAACTAACACCGAAGGATTTCGAGTTACAAAATTAGACCCTACAACTAATAAAATATATTTAACTTACTATAAATCAGGGATGAAACAAGGAAGTCAATCCGAAGTAAGGAGTTATACTCTTGAAGAATTCCAAAATTTTCTACATAATCCTGAATTATTTGAAAATAAAATCTTGAACTTCCGAAAAAAAGCTTAACTTTGTGTTATGCAAAGAGACTACGAACTTTTAAAGAGTGTTTTGTCCGTTCCATCCAAAACGTACCAAGAAGAACAAATGGTTGAGTTTATCACCAATTGGTTATCTGAAAACAATATCCCGTTTTTTGTCGATGGAATGTTTAACATTTACGCAACAAAACAAACCGATGAAAATATCGAATATTTTCCATGTGTTGTCGCTCACACCGATACCGTACATAATATTGACACAATCAATATTCGTGAGGGATTATTACCAAACGCTCAGAATGAATTGAAACCGTCCTTAAAGGCCTATAATGATAAGGGTAACCCAACAGGAATTGGTGGTGATGATAAATGCGGTATCTACGCTTGTTTAGAGTTATTGAAAGAACTTCCTAACTTAAAGGCGGCGTTCTTCGTATCTGAAGAAACAGGGTGTCATGGGTCAAGAAAGGCCGATAAAACATTTTTCACAAATGTTGGGTACGCAATTCAATTTGATGCTCCTGGCAATTGGATGGTCTCCGAATTTTGTATGGGGGTTCAATTATTTGACAGAGGTACAGAATTTTTCACATCTTGTGATGAGGTATTGACCGAGGGATTTGAGAAAAGACAAAAATACCAATCTCACCCTTATACTGACGTATATGCGTTAAAACAACTTTTTGATTTTTCATGTATTAATTTTGCTATCGGGTACTATAACTACCACACACCAAACGAATATGTTGTAATCGAAGATGTTTACAGTGGAATCGAAATAGGTAAAAAAATGATTGAGAAATTAGGATATGTAAAACATTCCTTTACACCTAAACCAAAAAATAGTTACACACTATTTGATTAAAAAAAAGGGGAATTAATTTTCCCCTTTTTTCTTTTTAGTCTTTTTAACTGTTTTTAGTTTAACCTCAGTGTTGTCAACATATAGAACATAACTAATATCCTCAAGAACGGTTCCTTTTAAAACTTCTTCAGAAATAAAATCCTCAACTTTATCTTGGATTGCTCTCTTCAGTGGTCTTGCACCATAGGTCTCATCAAAACCAACTTCTGAAATTAAGTCCAATACGGATTCATCGTAAGTTATGTTATATTTTAACTTAACTAATCTTTCACAAAGTTTGTCCATTTCTAATTTAACGATTTGTTTAACCTCATCTCGTTTTAGTGTGTTGAAGATAACGACCTCATCAATTCTGTTTAAGAATTCAGGTGCGAAGAATTTTTTAAGTTCCTTTTTCAACATGTCTCGTTTATATTCTTCCTCAACATAAGTATTTGTTGACGATTTAAATCCGACACCTGTCCCAAAATCCTGTAGTTTTTTAACCCCAATATTTGAAGTCATAATGATTACACAATTTTTGAAATTAATTTTTCTACCTAATCCGTCAGTAATATGACCATCATCCAACACTTGTAACAACGTTGAGAAAATGTCTTTATTTGCCTTCTCAATCTCATCAAATAAGATTACAGAATAAGGTTTATTTTTAACCTGTTCAGTTAATTGTCCGCCTTCATCATAACCAACATATCCTGGAGGTGCTCCGATTAAACGAGATATGGTATGCTTTTCTTGGAATTCTGACATATCCATTCTAATCAAATTTTCTTCGCTACCAAACATTTCTTTAGCCAATTGTTTCGCCAAATGTGTTTTACCGACACCTGTTGACCCCAAGAAAATGAATGAACCAATTGGTTTGTTAGGGTCTTTAATACCCAATCTATTTCTTCGAATAGACTTTGCAATTCTTGATACTGCTTCAGATTGACCAATAACTTTACTACCCAACCTTTCGTCTAACTTGGCCAATAATTGTGTCTCATTAGCATTTAATTTAGACAGTGGAATCTTAGTCATATTTGAAACGACTTCGTACACCAACTCAACAGTCACTTCTTTCTTTTGAGTTTGTAACTCAGACTCGAATTTTTTCTTTTCCAAATCTAATTTATCTAAAATTCTTCGTTCCTTATCTCTTAGACTTGCAGCCTCTTCATAGTTTTGTTTTTTAACAACATCAAGTTTTTCTTGTTTAATGTCATGAGCTTGTTCTTTTAACTTCTCAATTATTTCGGGCATCTTTACCTCAACCTGACTTCTTGCCCCAACTTCATCAATAATGTCAAACGCTTTATCAGGGAATTCTCTATCTGTGATATATCGTTCAGCCAAATCAACACATAGTGATAAAATTTCGTCAGAGTATTTTACTTTATGGTAATTTTCGTATCTCTCTTTACTGTGTTGTAGGATTTGAATTGTTTCCTCTTTTGTTGCGGAATCAACAATTACCTTTTGGAATCGTCTTTCTAATGCTCCGTCCTTCTCAAAATTCTTACGATACTCGTCTAAGGTTGTTGCACCAATACATTGGATTTCTCCTCTTGCAAGAGCGGGTTTAAAGATGTTAGATGCGTCCATTGAACCTGACGAATTACCTGCTCCAACAATGGTATGTATTTCATCAATAAAAATAATGATACTTGGGGCGTTTTGTAATTCTTCAATAATTACTTTCATGCGTTCCTCAAATTGACCACGATATTTTGTGCCAGCAACTATTGAAGTCATATCTAAAGATAATATTCGTTTGTCCATTAGATTTCTTGGACAATCTCCGTTAAAAATTTTAATTGCCAAACCTTCAACAATTGCGGTTTTACCACAACCTGGTTCACCAATAATGATTGGGTTGTTTTTTTTCCGTCTTGAAAGGATTTGAGCAATTCTTGTTATTTCTCTTTCTCGTCCAATCACAGGGTCTAATTTACCTTCTTCGGCTAATTTAATTAGGTCTCTACTAAAATTGTCTAAAACAGGTGTGGCAGAATCACCACTACTTCCTTTATCTTTATTAGGTCCGCTACTATCTTTTGATTCTATCATGTAAGTGTTTTTTTTAAATATAATCTTTAATTTGGTAATTTCAACTCAAACAACCTTATATTTATAAGTATGGATATGATGAAACATTATACAAAGTACATCACAACTTTAAGGGCTGATGAGGACCTATTGGAAACTTACCGTAATTTACGGAGAGCCTTTCAAAGGGAAGGGTGGACTCAAAAAGACTTGGAGAAACCACCTTACTACCCAAATGATATCATGAGAAACTACCAAAGATTTAGTTCTTTACACTCAAAATTATTTCAAGAATTAAAAGGTTTCTTCCCAGATATTGACCATAATGAGTTTGTTAAGTATCTTGAAAATAAAATGACATTAATCGATATAGAAATACCTTTAGAAAATGGCAATAAAGAAAGAACAGATAATCGGGACGAAGATTATTAATGAGATAGATTCAAGTAATCTAACAAAAACGGAATATGACACCGAAAGTAAAAAACTAATAATTGAGTTTAAGAACGGTATGAAATACGAATATGATGAAGTTCCTCATCAATTGTATACACAGTTTAGAATGTCCGAATCACAAGGAAAATTCTTCAGTACTAAGATTGCTAAAACATTTAAATATAAAAAACTGTAACAAATTGAATTACTCAAATATTTATTTTTGATGAGTAATTTAAAAAACATTTTAAACAGTTTTCATTTAAAGGATGAATTAAATCCAAAGATTTGGAAATCGTCCGGAAATGACGAAAAAACAATGGTCCCTAAAGTTAGAGCTCGTCTTCTTGACATTGCTTATGAGTTCATAGAATTCCTTAAAGTTGATGTTGTTGTGTCGGATATAATTATGACGGGGTCTTTGGCTAATTATAATTGGTCGACCTTTTCAGATATTGATTTACACATCTTAGTTGACTTCAATCAATTTCCAGAATCACAATTACCGTTGTATACTGAGTTATTCACTCTAAAAAAAACAATGTATAATGATAAACATAACATAACAATATACGGTTATGAGGTGGAGTTATACGTACAAAACGAATCTGAAGCACATTTTAGTAGTGGTGTCTATTCTGTATTACATGACGAGTGGACAAATAAAACTAAAAAAGAAAATGTTGAGATTGACACAAATTTAATTAAGAATAAGGCGACCAAGTGGATGGAGATTATTGATGGGGCAATTGAGAACGCTCAGGATGAACCTCTTGATGACGCAAAAAACTTAATTCAAAAATATAAAGATAAGATTAAGAAATATAGAACTTGTGGATTGGAAAAAGATGGAGAATATTCAGATGAAAATTTGGTATTTAAAGTTTTAAGAAGAAACGGGTATATCCAAAAATTATTTGATTTTGAAAACGAGTACACTGATAAAAAATTATCAATTAAAGAATCGACAACAAATATTGGTGGAACTTTTAAAACTGATTTAGAAAACGGGCCAAAAAACCATGGAGGAAGAGCTCTTGGTAATTGGGAGTCCGATAATGCTTGGGATATATTTTCACCTCCAGGAACGGTCGTAAATTCTTACACTGAAGGAGTTGTTCGTAAAATTAGAGATACGGGTAAAAACTCAGGTAAAATATTTGGTACTCAAGTATCAATCAAAGGGTCAGGGGAATTTCCTGACATTTTTTACACACATTTAAAAGATGTTAAATTACAAAAAGGGGACGTTGTTAAAGTTGGTGACTATATTGGAGCAATTTCGGAATGGTTAGACCATCAAGACACTACTCACGTACATATAGGATTACCAAGAGGATATCATTTAAAAGACCTTTTAGTTAATTCCGACAAAATATTTACAGGTTCAAAAGAGAGTACTCAAACACCATCAAAAGAAACAGGGGAAACATTTTTATCGGATTTAGATACAATCTCAAAATCAGGAAAAGAATTTGTGAACTTAAAAAAACCAAACTCAAAAATTCCTTATGATAAGGATGTTGAAAAGATACAAACTGCATTACAGTTTTTAGGTTATTCACTACCTAAATGGGGTGTTGATGGTTTATTTGGACCTGAAACTGAAATGGCGGTTAGGTCATTCGAATCCGATAATGGTATGACTTCCGATGGTAAATTATCTGAAGAAGATTTAACAAAATTGTTTGAGTTATTAACCGAAAAAGGATTTAAAGATACCGATTTAAGTAAAATTCAAACTACCTCAGATTTCGATAAAATTAATGTTGGTAACGATAAGGATTTTTACACCGAAATTTTAACGGGGGTTGGAGCTCCAATTACTGACGAAAATTTAAAATTCTTTTACGCTTGGAGAAAAGCTGAAGGGGCCAAAGCAACAAATAATCCATTTAATACAACATTTAAATTAAGTAAAGATTCAGGAATGTCAGATTACAATAAAGTAGGGGTTAAAAATTATTCGACACCTAATTATGGTATTGAGGCGACCGTTAAAACATTATTGTTACCGTATTATACATGTATAACTAATGGGTTAAAAAATGATATTGGTTCAGACAAATTAAGTAAATGTGAGTCATTAAAAACTTGGGGCACAGGAGATTTAGTCGCTAAAGTTTTATCAAAAGATGACGTAACACCGCCTAAAATATATGCGTAACCTTATTTTTAAAACTAATGACGTACGAATTGTGTTAATCGATATATTTATATATAAAATAATTTAAAAAAAAAACATCAAAATGGGAAATTTAAAACCGATTGGTAGTGAAAAACTACAAGGTATGGATAAGATTAAACGTATGATTGAGATATCAAGATATAATGAAAATATTCCTCAACCTATTAATGAAGATAAATCTAACGAATTTAAAAAAGTATTGTCTGACGGCAACACCTATAATATCGTTAAAGAAAAAAACGGATACGTAATTAAAAAAGGTATTAATGAGTCGACTCAAGAGTATCTTGACCCTATGAAAAATAGAAAATATTATTCATCATACTCTCAAGCGTTAAAAAGATTAAATTTAATTATTAAAGAAATTAATGTTTCTGAAGGTTATACTAAAAATTTATCATTATTTAATGAAAATGAAGATAATAGTCAAAGATATACTTTAAAACTACCAACTAATGAACAAGACGTTCCTGCTCCCTCACCAGCACCTGCTCCCGCACCTGTACCAGCACCTGCACCAGCACCTGCTCCCTCACCTTCACCTGAAGATGATATGGGAATGGAAGACGATATGGGTATGGAAGATGATATGGGTAATGAAGAAGGACAAGAAGACGAACCTGTTACATTAAAAACTATTCAAAAATTAACAGGTAAATTGGCTCAAAAATTAAGAGCTTTTTCATCTGATGAAGAAAACAAAATGACATCTAACGATACCAAATACGTGATTAATTCTGTTTTATCAGCACTTGATTTAAATTCGTTAGAAGAAGAAGACAAAGAAGAAATTATATCTAAATTTGACGGTGAAGAAGAAGGAATGGGTGAAGAAGGAATGGGTGAAGAAGGAATGGGTGAAGAAGGAATGGAAACCGAACCACCAGCATCACCTGATGGAGAAATGGCGGAAGATGATGAGGACATTGAAATTAAAGACCCTAAATCGTTTGTTGAAGACCTATTTGATATGGAAGAACAACATGATATTGATGACGATGTTAAGGAATACCCAAGACACAGACCAAGAGGACCTAGAAAAATTAACGACCATAGAATAACTGACGAACACGCAATTCACATGGAAGACATGATTGAGGGAATGTTCTCAGAATCTAAAGTTGATAACATCTTAAAAAAATATTTTAAAATTGACGAAAGAGAAAAAGTTTTAACTGAAGAAAAAAAGAAAAAACAAATAACTGAGTCAGACAAAAACAAAAAAATAGTTCAGAGAATTAAAAGTTTATCTGAAAGTGTTTCACAAGAAATTTCATCAACTAAAATTATTACAAAATATCCAAAAGCAAAACTTTTAGGTAAGAATAAAAATAGTAACTTAGTATTTGAATATAATAATAAAACACTTAGAGTTACACCTAAAGGTAGTATTCTATGAGTTATTTAATTTATGTAAACGAATTAGGGCCAAACTATAAAGGAGATAATATTTACGAATTTATCTTCTCTATAGGATTGGAAAGTATTTGGGGAGATTCTTGGGAGTCTAAACCGTCTAACGGATACCCATCACCACCTGATTTGGAACACATAAGTAAAGTTGGAGTTTTGAAGAACGATGAAATAACTTTATCTGTAATACAAAATTCTGATTATTTTTCAATGATAGACGCAATTGATGGAGTTATTGCCTTATCTTGGGAGAACGAAACCGAAAGTACTAATTTTGAGGTAAACAAAAGATTAGTGTTTAGATTCGGAGAAACTGAGGAATCGGTTAAAAATAAATTGTATGAAAGGGACATAGTCCTTGAATTTGAAAAAAAAGTAGTTTATGAAAATTAGTAATAGAAAAATACTTCAATTAATTAACCACGGATTTAGTGGAAACCTTCTTTCTGATTTGAATGAGGGACAAATAAATGCTTTACATAGTAGACTATCTGAACAAGTAACACCATTACCGGCAAAACCATCTTATAAAGTTGGTGATAAAGGGGGGGCATTACCGCCAAGTGATAAAGGTTACGCAATTAAGAAAAATCCTAGTGATAATTCAGTAACCGCAACACCTATGGAAGAAGATTCGACATTAAATGTTGTTAACGACCCTGACGCAAGTGTTGATGGGATGGGAATGTTTGAAGATAAAGAACTCCAAGAAAAATTCGAATCAAAAAAACAACAAAAGTATTTCTTCGCAAAATGTGGTGATGGTAAAACCAAAGAACAAAAAAAATGGTGTAAAATGGCTGAAGAATTTGCAGAAAAAACAAATTTTAAAAAATTACCTGAAAAGAAAAAAGAAACTAAGGAGAGTTATATGGATATGGTTGGTAAAGGATGGAATAAAAAAATGGAACTTGAAATACCCAAGATTAGACCAAGTGTTAGTATGGGTGAAAGTGAACTTGAAAAAAAAATCATGAAATTAGTCGAAAAACACATTACACCTAAAATGTCTAAGAAAGATTTTTTATCTTTAGTGTCTGAACAAGGAACTAAGGAAAAAGAAAGAACTAAGGAAAAGGAAAAAGAAAAAACTAAGGAAAAACCTGGCACACCTTATAAACCAAAAGAAGGTCCTGCAAAGGCCCCAAAGGCACACAAACATGAAGTTGACGAACAAGATGTTGCCCCTTCAAAACCAAAAACCAAAGAACCAATAACGAAACCAACAACTAAACCTGGAACACCTTATAGTCCTAAACCAGGTCCTGCTAAGGCACCTAAGGCATCCAAAGGAGAATTGCCAAGTTGGTTGTCATTTAAATCAATAGGAATTAAATTAAAATAATATGAGCCTGAATTTAAAAATGGAAAAAATATTAAGAACTAAAAGACAGTTAGAGAAAAAATCTTTATCTGAAGGTTTAACAAATAGAGAACGTTCTCTTTTAACTGAAATTAAATCAAGTTTAAGAGAGGCTCCGATTGATTACGAAGGACCTGAAAGAATGGAACCTGGAATTGAAAGAAAAATTACTTCAAAAGAAACTCCATATCACGAACATCCTGCGATGCCAGGTGGTGATAAAGACTTTATTGAGGTTGTTTCATCAAAACGATTTAAAGACTCTGTGGACAAGGTTAGACGTTATTTAGGTAATACCGCTCCATTACAAGGTAGAAATCCTTTAATGAACCTTATGGGTATGGCTATGGGAGGTTTACGAGAAATCTCAAGAATTGAAAGTCAAAACAAAGAGTATCTTGAAAATTTAGCAATTGATTTGGTTAAGAAAGAATTAGGGATTCCTAAAGGAGCTTTACAGTTTGACGCCAAATTAGTTCATGGTGGTATGAGTGCAGCTGAAGGTATGAGAACAGAGCCTCAAGAACCTGAAGAAGAAGAAGTTGAAGACGCATTTAAAGAGGCGGAAGAACACACTGAAGATTTGTTAAATTTCGCAGATGCGTTCGAACAATTCAATTTAGAAAAAGCAAAAAGAAGATTTATTAACTCATTAATACAAGGGGCGGCATTTAAAGGTGGTCATATGTATGTTTTAGTTGGTGAAGAATTAAATAGATTAGACCCACAATTGTTAAACCTTTACGGTGTAACACAATCATTAATGGAACATATGTATTGGATATATCCTGATATGGAAGGAATGGCTGGTAGCGGCGGCGGACAAATGGGACAAAGTGAGGTTGATGAAGAAACTGACCCACCAACAGTTAAAGCAAGAGCCGCAACATTCCCATTACTTATTCACGAATTAGTAAAAGGTGTTTATGAGGTATTTGGTACACATGGTTTACCTGATGACCCTAAACAACAAGAATTGGTTATGAATGCTGAAGACACATTACCTGCCGAGATTTGGGATTCAAGATTAGGTCCTGTATTTTGGGAAAAATTTGTTGCAACATATCCATCGGAATTATTCGAAGACGATATGAAACATATCCAACATTATCTTTTCATGAGATTTTCTAAATTGGAGGCTAAAGAATTTTTTAGAGTTGCAAAATTGATTTTAAATGGTGACCCACAAGGAACTCAATTTATCCAAAGAATGGTTGACGAAATTGTTAAGGATTTAAAGAAACAAGATTACGAAGATAGTATGTCTAATGACGATGATGACGATGATGACATTGATTTATCTTCTTTAGGTTTCTAAAATAAAGATTAAATTTATATAAGCCCTCATTTATTAATTTAAATGGGGGTTTTGATATTTATATAAAAATAGTTTTATGACTTTAACAAAAGAACAGTTATTAATGGAGTATGTAAAATGTATGAGGGACACACCTTATGCGTTAAGAACATACTTACAAACCTACGATAACACAGTATCAAAATATGTCCCATTAGAATTATTCCCTGACCAAATTTCTTTGTTAGAGGATTATGAGAACTATAATGAAAATATTGCATTAAAATACCGTCAGGCGGGGGTTACAACAGTAACCGCAGGATGGGCATCAAAAAAATTAGTTTTTGCTAAAAAAGAAAGACCTGAGAAAATTCTAATTATTGCAAATAAGTTGGATACCTCACTTGAGATGGCAAATAAAATTAAAGCATTTGTTAACCAATGGCCATCATGGACTAATGCTGGGTTCTCAGTTGATAAAAATTCTCAAAAACATTATAAACTAACTAACGGATGTGAAGTTAAAGCGGTGGCAACCTCAAAGGATGCTTTACGTGGTTTTACACCAACAATATTAATATTTGATGAGGCGGCCTTTATTGAGGCCGACAGTGATTTTTGGTCCGCTTGTATGGCGTCTTTATCTACAGGGGGTAAAGTAATTGTTGTTTCAACACCGAATGGTTATGACGCAATCTATTACGAAATATATGACCAAGCATTAAGAAATATGAACGATTTTAAAATCACTGAAATGTTTTGGTATAGAGACCCAAGATATACTAAAGATTTATATCTTGTTAAGACAGATAATGTTATTCATTATTTATTAAACAAAGAAGAATACGATAAAGATAATATTATAAGTTGGGGAGATGTTTTATTTGAGGATAGAGATTATACAAAACTTAGAGAAATTATGGACGATGGTTATAAACCTTGTTCTTCTTGGTTTGAGGGGATGGTTAAAAAACTTAAATACGATAAAAGAAAAGTGTCACAAGAGTTGGAGTGTAATTTTTTGGGGTCAGGTGATAACGTATTTGATTCGGTATTATTAGAAAAGATTCGTGAAAATATGATAACTGAACCCCAAACAAAAATGATGGGAAATGCTTTATGGATATGGAAAGAACCTGTTATTGGTCACAAGTATGTTATGGGTGTCGATGTCAGTCGCGGGGACAGTGAGGATTTTAGTTCATTCCAAATAATTGATTTTGATACAAGAGAACAAGTTGCAGAATATGTCGGTAAATTACCTCCTGACACTATGGCCGAGATTTCTTACAAGTGGGCTAATATGTATTCTTGTTTTGTTGTGATAGATATTACAGGTGGAATGGGAGTTTCAACCGCAAGAAAAATGCAGGAAATGGGTTACAAGAATCTTTATGTTGACGGTGTTGATAGTGCAAACAAATGGAAATACGACCCTAAAGCGTTAGAAAAAATTCCTGGAATAAATTTTAATAATAAGAGAGTTCAAATCATTGCATCTTTTGAAGAGGTTATGAGACATGATTTTAAAATCTATAGTGCAAGACTCTATAATGAAATGAATACGTTTATTTATATCAGTGGTAGACCTGACCATCAAAAAGGTCACCATGATGATTTAATTATGTCTGTTGCTATGGCGACATATGTTGCCGAATCATCTTTTAGTAATTTAACTAAAGTAACTGAACATACTAAAGCAATGTTAGACTCTTGGTCGGTTAATAATAACCAATCGGCTAGTAAACAAATTGAATTCAATCCTGTAATACCTTATGGTGGAGACAGAATTAACCAATTCTCAAATACCAATGTTGGTCGTGAGGAATATGCGAAATACGGTTGGTTATTTGGTGGTCGTTAATATTTATAATAAAACAAAACAATGGGATTGGTAGGAAGAAAAAAATCAGGTAGAAAACTCAATGGAAGTAAATTGAATGTTCCTGGTCAAGGCATAAGTTCAGTAAAACCTGGTGGAGATAACAAAATTAATCGACAGGGAGGTTCTGACAACAACGCAAATAATAATATCAAAAACAAATGGAATTCATAACTATTTAGTTATCCCTAATAAGAATTAAATTTAGAATATGGAAAATAATAATAACGGTAATTTAACAGTATGGCAGAGGTTATCTCACGCATTTGGGCCTAACGCCTTGTTAAACCAAGATTACCCAACATATAAGTTCGATAGAAAAGACTTATTAAAGACTACTTCTAAACAAGAATACGATAAAGAATTATTACAAGCTCAACAAACTTATTATTTATCCAATCAATGGACAAAGATTGAAAGTAACATGTATACCCAATCGGTTTATTATGAACCAACAAGATTGGCGTCGTTTTATGATTACGAAAGTATGGAATATACACCAGAAATTTCCGCAGCGTTAGACATTTATGGTGAAGAATCAACAACGGTTGATGAGAACGGATATATGTTACAAATCTATTCCGAATCAAAAAGAATCAAATCAATACTAGCCGATTTGTTTAATAATGTTATGGATATTAATACAAACTTACCTATGTGGGTAAGAAATACTTGTAAGTACGGAGACAATTTTGTTTATTTAAAATTAGATTCTGATAAAGGTATTGTTGGTTGTATGCAACTTCCAAACATAGAAATTGAACGTTTGGAAAGGGGTATGCCAGCTCAAGCAGCAAAACAAAATATTGATGAACCTATTGAAAACAAAGGTTTAAGATTTAATTGGAAAGCCAAAGCAATGGAATTTAATTCATGGGAGATTGCTCACTTTAGATTATTAGGTGACGATAGAAAACTTCCCTACGGTACTTCAATGTTAGAAAAGGCAAGACGTATTTGGAAACAATTATTGTTATCTGAAGATGCGATGTTAATTTATAGAACATCAAGAGCCCCTGAAAGAAGAGTATTCAAAGTATTTGTTGGTAACATGGACGATAAAGACGTTGAGGCATATGTACAACGTGTCGCAAACAAATTTAAAAGAGACCAAGTTGTTGATAAAAATACAGGAAATGTTGATTTACGATTCAACCAAATGGCGGTTGACCAAGATTACTTTATTCCTGTAAGAGATGCCGCGGCACCAAACCCAATCGATACTTTACCAGGAGCTCAGAACTTATCGGAAATTGCCGATATTGAGTACATCCAAAAGAAATTATTAACCGCACTACGTGTTCCTAAAGCATTTTTAGGATTTGAGGAAATTGTTGGTGATGGTAAAAACTTATCGTTAATGGATATTCGTTTTGCAAGAACTATTAATAGAATACAAAAATGTATGATTGCTGAAATGAATAAAATCGCAATCATTCACTTATTCCTATTAGGGTTTGAGGACGAGTTATCAAACTTTACATTAGGTTTAACAAACCCGTCATCTCAAGCAGACTTATTAAAAGTTGATTTGTGGAAAGAAAAGATTTTACTTTACAAAGATGCGGTGACCGCTATCGAAGGTATTGCACCTGTATCAGTATCATGGGCCAAAAAACATGTATTAGGATTTTCTGATGAAGAAATTAAACTTGATTTACAACAACAACGTATTGAGAAAGCGGTTGGTGCCGAGTTAACAAACACCGCAACAATCATCACTCATTCAGGTATCTTTGACAATGTTGATAAATTATATGGTAACAAATCAGGCTCAACTGCAAACGCGGGAGGAGCTCCACCACCACCTCCTGGAGGTGACGAAGGAGGAGGGTCAATGCCACCGCCACCGCCACCACCCTCAGGACCTGAACCAGGTGGAGATGCAGGAGTAACTCCTGAATCATTTAAAAGAGATAACTTAAAAATTCTATTAGAATCAAACTCATTAACGGACGAAGACTCGTATATTGATTTATCCAAAGGAAAAAATTCTTTAGGAGAAATGGAGGCTCAACTGAGTAAACTTCTAAAAGATTGATATTTATAATAAAAAAACGAAAATGATTAAGTTTGGTATATTAAAATCTAAGATAGAAAAAGTTTTATTAGAATCATATTCTAACGATACTTTTAAAGATGAATTAAAGAATTTTAAAAAATTGGTATTGGAAAATAAGAATATCAGTAAGATATTTTATCTATACGATGAATTAAGTTCTAAGAAGGGGTTAAACGAAAATACAGTTAATGATTATATTCATGAATGTATCACTATGTATGAAAACACCATTAACAAAATTAAATCTTCTGAGTTAAATAATCTAAAGACTTGGGTTGGTAATGTTAAATCAGACAACCTATACGAAACTGTCGATGGATTATTTTCAACTGACGTATTAACTATTGAGTCTAAAATCAAAAGTAAAAAATTAATCAAAGAATCTTTAATGGTTCCCAAACCAATTAGTCAAGAAATTATAAAATTACCACTATCCACAATGGTGAGTGTCGCTAATAAAACAATTTCAAGTTATATCAATGGATTAAATGAATCTGAAAAGAAAGATTTAATGAAATTTTTATCTACAGATGATTCAGTCTTAAAAGAAAATTTTGAGACAATTAAAGGTGAGGTAATTGTAAAACTAAAAACCCTACAAGAGGGTTCTGATATTGGTACATTAAATACAATTACCGAAACAATTGAAAAAGTTGAATCAGAAAAATACGACAAACTATCTTATTTTAAATTAAAGAATCTTAAGGAAACTCTTTAATCTTTGTTGGACTTGAACTTTTGTTGAACGTATTTCGCTTTCTTCATCATCTCTCTATTTCTCACAGAATCTTTAACAAATGTTTTACGATTATTTAGTTCAGACATTTGTCTTGTTTTAATGACCTTACTTTTGTACATTTTTAGGGCTCTTTCGATATTACCCTTTTCCACTTTGATTATTAGCATATAATTACAAATATCTTACCATTTTAATTTATTTTGACTATTGGAACAAATATACCTATTTTTTTGGAAAATAAACTATAAAAATATGGAAATTAATGAAAAAGGGGAAAACCTCGCAAATCCAAGGATTCAAGTCTACAAAAGTCGTATATGGCACAGTAGACTCAATAAACTTTAAATCACTTTATTTAAATCTTCAAACATGGGTAGAACCAATAAAAGACACAGAGAATTGGAACAGGGTTGTTTTAAATCTAAGTCGGGAAATAAGACACATTGTACATAATAGTATTGATAGACTCTTATTTGATGACAACTTCATTGTTGATTTAGATTTACGGTCAAGTGGATTGTCCACAGGAAAAAAATCATTCTTAAATTTAGAAATTAACATTTACCTAAAAGAACAAGAAACAGACTTCAAATCAATTAGATTACGAGATTCTCTGAAAAAAATGACAAAAGACATTCTACAACAAAGTTTTAATGAACACGAATACTTTAAGTTTTACCCAACTAAAAATGGGAAAAGAAAAGAATTGGTGACACAAATAGATAATCTTTAATATTTATAATTAAAATTAAAGATGAATCTAAAAATTATAAAACCTGGCGAGTCAGGAAAAGGAATTCTTGTGGAATTCGACGCTGGATATATTTCACCAAAAAACGAAAAAAACTCTTTCATATTAGAATCAACAAATATGTTGGACCATTCTAAACCATTTGAGTTTTATGCGGTTTTACAAAAATATAATACCCCCAATAGAAACGGTAGAATATATCCTGAACGTATTCTTAAAAGAGAAGCGGACAATTATAAAAAACTAATTCAAAAGGGAACCTCTTTATCCGAGTTAAATCATCCCGAATCTTCCCTAATTGATTTAGACCGAGTGTCTCATTTAATTACGGATGTTTGGTGGGAAGGAGATACATTGATGGGTAAATTAAAATTATTGACAAGCCCAGGATTCCACGAAAGAGGAATTGTATCGACTAAAGGAGATATGGCAGCAAACTATTTAAGACAAGGTGTGACCCTTGGTATCTCATCAAGAGGTGTTGGGTCTTTAAAAAAGATGGGTGAACAGAATGAAGTACAAGACGATTTTGAATTAATCTGTTTTGACTTAGTTTCTTCTCCATCAACACCAGGAGCGTATCTTTTCTTAAATAAAGAAGATAAAGGTAATTTTGAAGAGAACATTGAAGAAGAAAAAAGAATGTCTGTAGAAAGACATGTTGGAGAATCAGGAAACAAATCGCTTGACTTAATGAAGAAATTGAACGATTATTTAGGAAACAGATAAAAAAATTATTAAACATGGAACAAGGAGAAATTTATTTCGTAGCAAAAATTACAACCGATTCAGTTGATTCAGAATCAGGTAAAGTAAAAAAAGTAAAAGAAGAAAAATTAGTAAAAGGATTCACCCCAACTGATATTGAGGCGAAAATAACTAAGATTTTCGAGTCGTATACCCAAGATTGGAGAATTACGGCAATTGTTGAAAGTAAAATTAATGAAGTAATAGAGTAAATTAAATTTCAATAATAAATTAAAAGGAGACCCAAAAGGTCTCCTTTTTTATTTTTTGTCAAATGGGGGATATTTATTAAGTAATAAATAAACCGATTGGAATTAGGTTAAGTTAAACTTTTTTCACAATTGGTAATATTTATATATAAAAATATAAAACTCACAATGGCAAAAGAAAAATCATTAGTAGAAGATGCAATCATTCAAATGAAAAATTTGGAAGAAGCGGTTGCCGAAAACGCAAAAGGAATACTTGCTTCAACAATGTCGCAAGAAATCAAAGAATTGGTAAAAGAATCTCTATTTGAACAAGAATCAGATGACGAGGTTGAAGACGATGCTGATATGGACATGGGTAACATGGACGTAGATGCTGATAACCAAGATACAGACGTTGAAGACGATGACATGGAAGATGACATGGCAGATGATGACATGGCAGATGATGACATGGCAGATGATGACATGGCAGATGATGACATGGCAGATGATGACATGGCAGAACCTATCGACTTAACTAACAAATCAGACGAAGAAGTTCTTCGTGTATTCCAATTGATGGGACCTGATGATAATATCGTAGTAACGAAAGACGCTGGCGGTAATATTAATCTTAAGGACAATCAAGCAAACAAAGAATATATGATTGTTGGTGAAGGAATTGAAGACATGTATGACGATGAAGATGAGTATTACGAATCTGATTCTAATATTGATGACATCGTTGAAAAAGTTTTTGGCGAGGACGACTCCAAAGACATGGATTTTAACATGGACGATGACCTTATGGAAGATGATGACATGGAAGATGATGACATGGAAGAAGGTATTGTTTACGAAATCGAATTTGATGAAGACGAAGAAGACATGGAAGATGATGAATTCATGGAAAACAACATGTACGAATCTAAATCAGGTAAGAAAACTATCAAACCAAAAGGGGTCGGAATGGGAAAAGGTCCTAACGTAAAAGTTTACTCTAAAAATCCAAATCAAGGAACAGGTTTCAAAACAAAAATGAAACAAGGTCCTAAATCGATTGGAACGGGTAAAGCAAAATTTGAATATAAGGAACAATCTAAACCTGGAACAAACAAACAAGTTCCTGTGAAAAAAGCGGAAACCAAAGAAGGTGTACGTACATTAGGTGTAGGTAGTATTGCGGGTAGAAAAGGTGGTTTACCAAAACCAAGAGCTCACTCATCATTTAACACGGCACTTAAAGAAAGTAACACAAAAGAAGTACAAGTTCTTAGAGAAAAGAATGAAGAATACAGAAAAGCATTAAACATCTTCAGAAATAAATTGAATGAGGTTGCGGTATTCAACTCAAACTTAGCATACGCTACACGTTTGTTCACTGAACACTCAACATCAAAACAAGAAAAAATCAATATATTAAGAAGATTTGATGGTGTAGAATCAATCAAAGAATCTAAAGGATTGTACAAAACAATTAAAGACGAACTTTCACCTACAACAAGTCAGTCAATGAATGAATCATTTGAGCGTAAAATTGAAAACGCACCAACGACAGGTTCAGCGATTAACTTAATTGAGAACAAAACTTATGAAAATCCTCAATTCCTTAGAATGAAAGACTTAATGTCTAAAATGAAATAAAAAATAAAAATAAACTAAAACAAAACAAAAAAAAATACTAAAATGGGAGCATTATTAGAATCAGGTCTTGTTGGTAATATCGGGTTAAAACACCTTAAAGTTATCAAAGAAGATACAATTAACAAATGGGATAAATTAGGATTCCTAGAAGGCCTTAAAGGTCACCTAAAAGAGAACGTAGCTCAGTTATATGAGAATCAAGCGTCTCACTTAATAAACGAAGCTACTTCAGAAGGTTCTTCAGGTTCATTTGAAACTGTTGTATTCCCTATCGTTAGACGTGTATTCTCTAAATTATTAGCGAATGATATCGTTTCTGTACAAGCTATGAACTTACCAATCGGTAAATTATTCTACTTTGTACCTAAAATTCAAGGGTATGATGGAGGAACTGCTCAAACACCAGATAACAAATACGATGGTACATCAGGTCAACACTACGGTCCAGTTGGAGCGGTTAGTGGTTTAACTGCGGCACAAGCACAAGCAGGTGAAGGTTATGGTACATCATCTACTTACGGTAAGAAAAATCTTTATGATTTATTCTACGAAGGAAATGAAGGACAATTAGACCCTCCAGGTTTATTCGATTACTCTAAAGGACAATGGTCAGCGATTACTCGGCCTACAGAAATCCAAGTTTGGAGTAACGGAGCATTAACTGACTTAGGAACGGGAACAACGTTAAACGGTCAAAACGTTAGAAAAGTAATTGTTTCTATGTGTGGATTTGCCGATACAGGTTCAGGAAAATTAATCGGACCTGATGGTAACGAATATGATTCTGAAACTTTCTTAGCGGATTTAAGAATTTTTGCTAACACTTCTTATACTTCAGGACCATGGTCTGCAAGTACTGCATCAACAGAATGTCAAAACGTTTTTGATTCTGCTCATAACCCTAAATCATTATTGTTCAGAGTTGTTACTCAACAATACGGTCAAGGAATTGTATCAGGATTAAACAGTATGCAATCAGCACCATGGCCAACTGAAGGTAATGGTGGTCGATATAATAACATCTGTTCACCAAATGGTTGTATCTATTTAGAAGTTGATTTATCATGTCCTGCATGTGCAACTTGTGGTTCAGATACTTTAGATGGTTACACAGGAACTACTATTGGTGTTATTGGAGATGGAGGTAACGTATTCAGTGCAGTATTCAGACGTTACAAAGAAATGGAATTTGAAGACAAAATCGGAGAAGTTTCTTTCGAATTGGATTCTGTTACAGTTTCTGTTACTGAAAGAAAATTAAGAGCACAATGGTCTCCTGAGTTAGCTCAAGACGTTGCGGCTTTCCACAACATCGATGCTGAAGCTGAATTAACGGCTTTATTATCTGAACAAGTTGCGGCTGAAATCGACCGTGAAATCCTTAGAGATTTACGTAAAGGTGCAGCGTGGAACTTACGTTGGGATTACAACGGTTGGAGAAGAATTTCTGCAACAACTAACTACACTCAAAAAGACTGGAACCAAACATTAATCACTGCGATTAATCAGTTGTCAGCACAAATTCACAAATCTACTTTAAGAGGTGGAGCTAACTGGATTGTTGTTTCTTCTGAAGTTTCTGCGATTTTTGATGATTTAGAATACTTCCACGTATCTAACGCGTCTCCTGAGCAAGACCAATACAACATGGGTATTGAAAGAGTTGGTACATTAGCTGGTCGTTACCAAGTTTACCGTGACCCTTACTTCCCACCAAACCAAGTTTTGATTGGACACAAAGGAACGTCATTGTTAGACACAGGTTACATCTACGCACCATACGTACCATTACAATTAACACCTACAATGTACAATCCGTTCAACTTTACACCGATAAAAGGTATTATGACCCGTTACGCAAAAAAGATGGTGAATAATAGATTTTACGGCAGAATTACTGTTGATGGTGTTCGTACATTCGATTTAAGAGAATTGAGATAATCAAAATCTTAAAAAATAATAAAAAAGGTCAGAGAAATCTGACCTTTTTTTATATATATTTGTAAACAATCAATTTTATGGTTGTATTTATAATATATGAAGAAAATAGTATTAGAAAAATCAGTTGTTGATGAAATTTTAAGATTATATAATGATGAGATGTTAGGTTCACCATCTATATCTGAAAAATTAAATATTACCAAACAAGTGGTGTTAAGGACGCTAAAAGAAAACGGTGCAGTCATTGGACCTTCTGGTAGAAAATTTAAAGGGGGTAAATCAGAATCTGATAAAAGACATTATATAAAAAATAGAGAAAAACGATTAGAATATTTTGCGATGTGGCAAAAAAACAATCAAGAACATCGTAAAGAATACCACAAGGAATGGAGGACTGAAAATGTTGATAAGTGGAGAAAAACCAAACGTGATTACGAAAGAAATCGTAAAGCGAAAGACCCCATCTATAAACTAATCAGTAATTTCAGGACCGCAATCTACACCGTATTAAAAGAAAGTAATGTGGACAAATATGGTCATTACTTTGATATATTACAATACACACCTGAAGAACTAATAAAACATTTAGAATTACAATTTAAGGATGATATGATATGGGGAAATTATGGCGAATGGCACGTTGACCACATTAAACCAATCTCGTCTTTTAACATTGTTGAGATGGGTGATGAGGAGTTTATGAAATGTTGGTCATTGGGCAATCTTCAACCTATGTGGGGTGAGGAGAATATAAGAAAATCAAATAAAATTATTTAAAAAAATGTTTTCTTTATGTATGATAATTAAATCATATGGTTTATTCATCATAACTCATTTATCCAATGTATATATAATTTTTGTTGTATATTTATAATAAACCATTAATCATGAAAAATATATTATTAAGTTTATTAGTTTTATTAACAAACATATCCGTTTCTCAAACATTATATAAATATGATTATGTTGAGACTTATAGTCTTGATTGGTCAGGAATATGGTGGACGCCAGCACCAACTGCGGGATATTACACTAACGCATCTGTTAGTCCAAGTGCAAGTGCGGCACTTTATGGTTTGGGTGGTGGAACATCGGGATATGAGTCAGATTGGTATTCGTTTCCAAATTTAGTTGTCAACCCATATAACGATTATTATTTCACATTTAGATTGGCGTCGTATAGATTTACCTCAACTAACGCTACAAGGGGTGTGGACGTTGGTGACTATATTATCGTTCAATTAAGTACTAATGGTGGTACAGTATATAATAACGAATTACAAATTACAGGTAATAATAATGCGTATTGGAACTATAACACAAATGCTACTTATACTAAAACCGCAAATGGTGTGTTAACAACAATTGGTCCGTCTGCGGGTGGAGATAGGACTTCTACAGGTGACGGGTATTCTGTCATAAGATTAAATATCCCACCGAACACTTCTAATATTGCCATAGACATCTTTACAAGGTCCAACGCTTTAGGGGAAGAATGGTGGATGGATAATTTTCAATTATATGAGACAGTAAACAGTCCCCTACCAATTGAATTGTTATATTTTAATGGTGTATCGTACCCTAAATATAATGTATTACAATGGTCCACCGCATCTGAAATTAACTCAAGTCATTATATTATTGAAAGAAGTCTTGATGGGATAAATTGGTCACAGGTGGGTAAAGTAAATGCGTCAGGTAACTCAACAAGTGTGTTAGATTACAGTTATGTTGATTTATTTACAGAGTATACGATTAATTACTATAGATTGATACAGTTCGATTATGACGGTAAATCAAAAAAATATGATATTATTGGTTTAGATAATAGAACTAAACCAAAGACAATAGTTAAATATTTTAACTTATTGGGTCAAGAAATTAATGAATCAGACGCATTAGGTGTAATAATTGTCGTTTATAGTGACGGGACAACTCAAAGAATAATAAAATAAGAGTATTTATATTATATGAATGCTTTAAGAGAATTAATTAAGGAGAATCTATTATTAGAGAAAAGAATTGCTCAAATTGTACATGAGATACAAACTCAGTTCAATTTTGAGGTTTCAAGAACAACCCATTCTTCTGATAGGTCAACAAGACCTGAATTAAACGATACGTATAACCAACGAGAAATTACTAATTTAGAGGTAAAAGAATTTGTTGCACTATTCATTAGGGAGATTGCGGAAAGAATTGTTTACCGTGAAATTAATGACGGTGACGCTTTTGTAATTAAATCAAACAAGTGGGAATTGGCTCTACCAATCATACCGATTCATAATGGGGGTTCAAGTTGGACCTTATTATTTAGTACTGCCTTTAGAGAGTCTCAAAGTAATCCGTTTAGAGTTGGTAAAAATCAATTGGTTTTGTGGAGATAAAAAAGGGGTGGACGTTGTATCTGAATCGTCTTCCATTCCACCCGATAAGTTAGGATTGTTTCGTTCTAACTCGTTGTGATTAACTGTATCTTAATCGTTTCCCTTAATCACATTACAAAGATAAGCAAATATATTGATTCCACAAATTTTTTTTTTGAAAAAACAGATATTTATATATTAAACAGAAATAAGTATGAAAAAATTATATTTTTTAAATGAAGAAGAATCTGATAGGATTTTAAATCTTCATAAAGATGCCACTAAAAAACAATATCTTACTGAGAACAATAAAAAGTTAATTACTGAAGGGACAGGGACTAAAGATGACCCATTCACTGATGCCGATTTAACACCAGATGTTAATACTTTGGTTAATGCGATGGATGGTTGGGTAGACGGTGAGGACATCACAGAGGTTTATGGTGTGATAACAAAATATTTAACTTCATTTGCCATCAATGATGATGACCTAAGTGCTACAACAGTTGAACCGGCTATTAAAAGAATTACTACATTATATAGTCTTGATGAAAATGGTGATAGTCTCGTTAATGACATTACTGGTGTTGGTACGACAACATTAGATAATGCAACAATTAAAAGGAAAAACCAAATCGTTCAGATGATAAATAAAGGTCTTGCAACCGTAACTCCTGTCGCATCATCAGGAACTACATCAGGAACTACCGATACGTCCGAAATGGAAAAATGGAAAAATTTTCCTTGCGTCCCAAAACACCCAAAGGCAAAACAAGAAAAATTGAGTGACAGTAGTTTTACGTACTCAATTGATGGGATTTACTACTACAGTAATGGTAGAAAACAATTGACTGATGGTACTACGGTTAATTATACATGTAACGACCCTGAATTTAAACCAACAAGAAGTGGCTCAACAGTTAAACAATTAACAACACCTTCAGACGCAGAGTTAGATGCGGTTTTAGGTAAATTATAAAAAAATATGAAAATGAACAAACGTATAATAATTTCTGAATCAGAAAGACAAAGTATTTTAAACTTACATACTTCGTATAAAAATAAGTTAAATGAAGAAACACCTCTTGACACTAAAGATAATGCGACTCCATTTAGTCAAGCCACATTAGATAAAACTAAAGAACTATCACAAAAAATAAGTAACATTAAACCTAGTGATAGTACACCAGCACCTGTAACAGATAGAAAAGTTGATTGTACGTCAACTAAAAATTCTGCAAGATGTAAACAAAAAGTTTTAGACGTACAAGTTAAAATCAATGACAAATGTAAAACAATAACACAAAAACTTGTAGAGGATGGGATTTTTGGGAATAATACTTACAACTCAATTAAAACTTGTACAGGAATGGATTTATCGAGTGCTGGTAGAGCTGCGGCAATAAAGGCCGCAACACCTGCGGGAGACAATGCACCCGCAACAACTACAACAACTACAATCGCAACAAAAGAGGTAAATCCAGAAGATTAAATTACATAGACGATAAAAATAATAAACAAAAGTCGATGAAGATAAAACCTCATCGACTTTTTTATTTCTCATCTTCAGTAGTTTCTTCTATTTTTGATAATGTTCTAATACACTTAGATATTACTTCAGATTCACCCAAAGAGTATGTTCCCGATTCATGAGCGTATTTAACCGCCTGAATTAGAACGTATATTGAGTTGTCTCTATCCATTGTTTGTAACAAGACATCCAAATGGTCCTCATTTAATAGAGGTATGGTGTTAAATAATTTTCCAAATAGTTTTTGTTCTTCCATTTTAATAGTATAAGATATTTATAAGTATAAGTAATAATTTTCAGAATGTTAAGAGATATTTTAAATAAGGTAAAACGAGAAATTATCAAAGAGGCAACAGGTGATAGTGGTAGTAGAGGGTCATACGTTGGTCCTATGCAACCCGGAACAAAGGAGTTTGATAAAACTGCCTTACAACCCTTTAATGTCCCTGTATCGAAGTATAATGACGCAATGTTGGCTTATGATAGTTACGATGGTAAGATGAGTCTACCTAAGAAACAAATCTCTAAGATTGAACGTAAAGCTAAGAAAGAATCTGACTATCTTAAGAAACATCCTAACTTAACATTGAGTGATGATGATGGTAATAATATTAATCAAACACCAGGTAAAGGGGTTAAAATGGTACCAATTAAAGAGGCGGGAACAACAGTAACCTCAGGATTATATAATGGTCCTATGGAGATTGGATTAAAAAAATGGAAGAAGGAACATTTAGGACCATTCCAAGAGTTTGCCAACACCGAATTTAACCATAAAAAAAAACAAAAAACATTAAAAAACAATATTAAAAAAGTTGTTGGTGTTTGGGAAAAAAATCCTGACGGGTCTTATCATACTCCTGAACACGATGTTCACACTGTTAATGAATGGATTGAAATACTGCCTGTTGATGAAAATCCGTTAAGGAATTTTATCAAGGGTGTTTTGAGGGAATCCCTCTGAAGATTCTATTTTATCTAAAATGGTACGTAAAGAATGTTTAATTTGAGATTTAACTTCCTCTTTATATTGTTGTCGTATAACTTCTGTCTTATTATCATACATTTTTATTAGTCTATCCCACTCTCTGTCATACAATGAAACATCATAATGGTACACATGATTTGTGACACTAACACGTCTATCGTCAAGAATAACAAATAATCCTAATTCGGAGTTTTTAATATAACGTTCTCCTGATAACGGAGCGATAAGGAATTTTGAATTTGGGTGGTTTATTAAAGACCGGCAAATCCCCAAACAAATTTTTTGGCTATCGGTTAATTTTTCAATAGGTTTTAGACCTGTATATCGCGTCCAAATTGACCATCTGACATATAACCGTTTAAATATTTTTTTCATAGTTCATTTTACTATTAACAAAGATATACAAAAAATATCAATTATAAAAGTATATGGTTAAAAATCGAACTTATTATTTTTCATGTATGCGTTATCGGCATACCTCAAAAAATCTTTACCATATATTACGGACAGTCTGTCCATAACCAATTGAGGATTTTTTCTCATATAACGTAAGATATCTGCAGGAATTTGGTCACTATATCTCCCGAATAACCCTTCGATATCTTTTTCTCTTGGGGTCATTTTTATATGTGGTTCTACCGTAAATTTAGGTTTACCTATTTCATCATCGAATGATTGTTCGTTAATGATTCTTTTAACAAGTCTGTTTAAATCGGACTCAGTTAGTTTAAATATTTTTTTCATATTGTTTAATTATTTAATCCGTTTATTCCTCCTAATACTATAGCATCTAACAGAACTACCGCATGACCTTGTTCGTTTGTCCAAGTAGGGTGTGGAGGAGTTATCGATACTGTATTACCACTACAATCGATAACACATACGTTATATTCAGTTCCCGCACTTATTGGTGGTGGGTTTTCACAATCTTCACAACTTAAAAAGGGTCCTGAAACGTATGAATAATTTGTTACTCCCCTTGATGTTAACCCTGTAAAAGTAGCACAAAATGGGGTATCTGAATCAAATTGTATTTCATAAATCATACCTATTGTAGGGGCACCATAGCCAGTACAAAAGTCATCGGATTCTATATCAATTTCATCTAATGTACCACATCGTATAAATTTAAAATTTAAAGACTCTGTAAGACCACTCAAACACACACAACAATCTGTACGTAGTGAAATAAAGGATATATTTAGAGTTTCACCGCTCGATGTTTCTGAACCAACAGTACCACAGAATCTTTCCTCGCTAATATCGAACTCTACTGTAGTTCCTGGAGTTACTCCAGAAAGAATGTATACATCATTAGTCAAACATTCATTTATAATATAATTTGCCATTTTAATTTGTTTTTATATAAATATCTCGTTTAGTTATTTAATCCGTTTATTCCTCCTAATACTATTGCATCTAACAGAACTACCGCTCTACCTTGTTCATTTGTCCAAGTAGGGTGTGGAGGTGTTATAGACACAGTGTTACCACTACAATCTATAACACATACATTATATTCAGTTCCCGCACTTATTGGTGGTGGTGGGTCAGGTGTACATTCAAAACAAATATCATAATAATTTGTTATTATTGGGGTAATTCCTGTAGGTTCTTGTGGACACGGATTCGCAATGAAATAACACTCTCCATTAGTTTTAAAAACATAAAATTCTCTTGGTTTAGAGTAATAATGTCTAACATAATCCTCTTGAGTCAAATTAAAAATATTATAGACTCCTGTTGAACAATTAATTGCTCTAACACCAATATTAATAGAGGAACAGTCTTCGCATGTAATTTCATCATCTGAAGTAAAATATTCCCCCGTTTCCAATCCTTCTCCGACAGGTTCAGTTAGTGTGACACAAATAAATGGAACACTACCCCAAGATAATTGATAAGTATCACCAGAAGTTGCGGTTGGCGGAACTGAAACATTAAATACATAAGTGGTTGCTGAAGTACATGCGGTCGCAGCATATAAAACCCTACTGAGGGTTCCTAGACAGTCAGGACAATCGACAAAAGTTTCAAAATTATATACATAATCACTTCCATTGTTCCCTTGACTAACACCAGTAACTTCTATACAACCATAGAAAGGATGATAAAGAATATCTCCCACACTAACAAATTGATAGGATGTTGTTACCCCATTAATTGAGGAAGATTCACAAGATTGCCATGATATAGTAAACCCATTACATTCAATACATTCTTGACATGTCGGTGTTGGGTCAAAATTTAAATAATAATTTATTGTAACAGTTTCGCCAGTTGGCCCAACAACTGTAAAACATCCTAAGTCAGTTGACAAACTAGATACCTCACCATTATTATATAACGCTGATGCCCAAACGACTTCGGTAATTTCAGGTTTTAAACAATCACTAAGTAATAATTTTGTATTACCTGATGATAAACATTCCTCACATAATCCTCTTTCATTAATTCCAAAATCACTTATAAATGTGTATACAAAAGAACAAGGGGATGGTGATACTCCTTGCACTACACCACAATATAAATTTATACCATCTGAGTACGAAATTAAGTTGCCGACTAATGCAGACTGGAAACCAATAAGACCGACACAATCTATGATTTCATCAGTACATCTTATAACGTCATAGGATACGGTACTACCCGTTAAACAATCAGTACATCCTGTATAAACGGTATTTAAAGTGGTAATAGTACCAAGTTTTTCAGATAATAATTGAGCGTTATATTCCCCTTCACTATATTGAATTATATCATCAATTGTGAAACACGAAGATATTGGTTTCCCTTCAACTGATATTGACCCATTAAATACTTCTCCTATTATCGGTACACCTGTAAAACTATCATAAGTAACAAAATATATACGATTCCCAATACAATCAGATATTCTAATGACCCCATAATTGTCTATTAAACAATCATCGCAAGTTTCGTATAGTGTTTGTGCGGAAATGGTACTACTGAGGTCATTGGTTAATGAGGTTATTTCATAACAATAATTAATTCCTCTAGTTGTTAGGTCATTAGTTGCCGACCAAATTTGACCAATAAGCGGGGAAAAAGAATTAAAGTTAATAGAAGATGATATACCATTTATACATAATGTTGAGTTAGGAGTTGCCATATTATTTAGTATTTACTATCTGAAACTTTATTTGTCTTTTATAAGTATTTACCTCACCTGAACTTTCGACTTTAATATCAACAAAATATTCGTTAGGTATTTTATCTCTTGTATCAAAAATGAAATAATATTCATTTGGAGTTCTATTAATTTTTGTCCAATCTTGTACTTGTACTTCAGTCTGACCTTCTCTAACATAAACTCTATATGAAGCGTCAACTTTCTGTAATAATTTATTTGTACTGTAAGCTTGTTTGATTATTACACCAACTTTTCTAATGTCGGTATTTAAGATTTTTTCATCTTGTTTAATACCATAAAAATCAAATCCGTATAATTTAGGGTCAACCGAAGTCGTTCCTATTTGGATTGAGTTTTTATATGGGTATAATGTAAAGTCATTAGTTATTGGTGGAATTGGGAATCCGTTTAAACTTAAGTTATACCATTTATCCGAGAAAGTACAAGGTGTTTTATAACCTGATAATGGAGGTATTACAACTTCGTAAACCCCTTTGGTTTTTTGACAAGTTGTTAATCCTGTTAATCCAGGTATTTCACTACCTGACGCATCCAATATATTCACACTTGGTAAGTAATCCAAATTAACAGGTTGACCATTATCATATAGATAAAGGTAAAGTCTGTTAACGTGACCTAATGTGAATAAATTTCTATCATCATCAATTAAGTCATTATAGTTAGTCTCTAAAAAGGGTTCGTAGAATGTTTGGGTATGTCTTGTGAAGAATTGTGTTTCATACGCATCAGTTAATCCGATTAGGTTTTCGACCTGAGGTTTATACGCGATACCCCATCCTGATACGTTAGTCAACGTACCATCTAAGATTGAGTTTATCTCATTAGTCATATCAAAACTAACGTTCTCATTACCAAACTCAAAATGTTGTACGTCAACAATAGTTATCGCCGAATAATTAACTCCAGTCCCTGTTGCGGTATTTGTGTTGTCATATATTCCTGGCTCAGTCCACACTCCAATAGTGGTCGTTTGAACCCAATTAGATGGTCTGTCAGAGAAGTTCTTATCAAAGTTACTATAATCATAGATTAAGTCCGCAAAGTCATAACCAACCCCTTCATCCCACACTTGTGGTGTTGACTCGTCATCATTAATGTACGGAATTCTAAATAAGATTAGGTCAAATGAAGTTGCCCTCATTCTTGCCTGAGACGTTTTAGTGTTCAACAAGTCAACATTAAACCATGACGTATTAGTCATTCTTAACGTATGTTTAGTTGTGTCGGGACAAGTGGTACTGATAGTACCATCAAAAACCTTTTCCATTAATAATGAAAGGTCTAAGTCAAAAATAAAACGACTATACCCATTTGGAAACTGAGATGTTGCCAAAGAGCCGTAAAATAATTCTGTCACAGGGTTTCTCCCCGTGTTGGTAAAACTATTAGATACTATCGTGTTATTTTTACTGAAATACGAATTGTTAATTGACATTGAATCTTTATTCAATAAATATCAATTAATTCGGATATTTTGATTTAAGATTGAATTTTCAGCATCTGCAAGTATTTGGTCAATCTCTGTTGTGGTCTGGCCATTACCTGCTGCAACAGGAATAGGTGGTACTGTTGCAATTGCATGAACATGTCCTTTAACAAAGGAAAATATTTTTCTAAGTAGAATCATTAACTCATCGCCTCTTACAGTAGGATAAGTTATATTTGAAAGACTTTTTTCGTCCCCAATAAATTTGTCCTGAGGAATACCGTATAAAGTTTGTCGTAAACTAATCTGTCCTTTAGGTCCCGTTGAGTCTTGCGATAATAAATAAACTCGTTGAGCCCCTAACACTCCATAAGTAATTGATGATGGGGTAAATTCTGCGGGCGTATATGTTTCCTTTTTAATCTTGGATTGTGGGCCTATTAATGGTTTACCATTCTTATTCTCCGACACCAAGAAAAATCCACTAGTCACTTTACCTGTAGATAATTTTATTTTAGAATAAAATCTAACATAATTACCTAATTCCACCACATCATTTACCGTTGAGGAATTTGAAAATTTAATTCCCGTCTCATACGTTAATTTTGATGGTGTTACAATAAATGGAAACGAATCGTTAGAAAAGTTTTGTTGATTATTAATAGTATATCCCGTAATATCTAAGTTACCTTCAAACAACCCTATTACAAATTTATTGATTAAATAAACCGCATCATCAAACGAGACATTAGTAAATTTAAACTCCTCTAATGGTCCTGTATAGTTAGTTCCGATACTTAATTTAGTTATGGTGTCAGGTTTAAAGTTCTGAGTGTTCACTATATCAGATGTCGGTAATACGTTATATAGACCCACGGTTCCATTAAAAACGTTTTGGGAATTCTCAAGATTATCGATATTCCATATGACCATTTTTTTAACGACTTTGACAATTTCTTGTAATTTAGTTTCGGTTTGAGGCTCCCCTAAAACTTTTGTTTGGGTAAAGTTAGATAATTGTAAAAACGACCTAAATTGATTCCCAATAGGGAGTTTATCCTTAGACAAGTTTTTAGTTTTTCCCGCCCTTATTAAAACTTCGTTCTCTTTTATCACAACATCGGCACTTCCTCTACCTAAAAGAGAATTATCCCCAGGTTCGGGAAAAACACCGTAACTATTTATGTCTCGATAAGTACCATCAATATTTTTAATACTTCGACCCTCTTTGATTCTATCACCTGCGGAAAGAAATTTCTTGGCTCCTTGGTAATTTTCAAAAGGGGTTGTCATTGGTGATGAGAATGGCCCTTGAATATAAAATTGGTTTTGGAAAACAAAATTTTTATCCTGATAAATTATATGAACATATTCATTTTTTTTTGGGGTTTGGCTGATGTAAAATGGTAATAATGGTAAAAATACAATAGGGTCTTTGGTAGTCCATATGTCCTTTTCTTCATCCCAATCAGGCACTGCCTTAATAATCGATGCGTAGTCTTTTGTTTCGGGTATAACACGAATTCTACCCAACATCATTGGGTCTTGGTCGTCATAGACAATACCAGGAAATATTATTTGGTCTCTGTTAATTACGTCCATTCTTAGTTCTTGATTCGAATTCTTTTAATATTAGGTCGTAAGTTGATTCTAACTTATCAATATGATGAGTTAACTTAAGTAATGTTTCTTTAGTTACATTAAAGTCTTTTTGAATAATGTCCATAGCAAAGATTAAATCTTTGTTTGATTGTGTTTTATATTCTTTAATAATGTTTAAAGCTTTTTCGGAGGTTTCTTTCTTTGTCATAATTATGATTTTTTACCGTAAGCACTTGCGGGTATTGTCATACCTGCGGGTGTTGTACTTAATGCTCCAATGGCAATTTGTACTTTACCATTTTCGGCCTCTTCATTCGCCATGGCTTTCATTTGAGCAAATTTACTTAAAACTTCTAAGTTAGGACTACCATCAGGCATTGCCCCTGTTGGAATACCTAATTTTTGCATCTCCTCGATTGCCCCAAGAAACGCTCTTGATTCTGAATATCCGCTCATTAATTGTGAGGCAAATAATAAAGGTAAAGGTATATCTTGACCTCCACCAAATCCTGAGGTAGCGATTTTCAATAAAGACAGTAACTCATCAACAACACTTTTACATTTCCTCAAATCATTAATAAATTGTATGATGATTAATAACAATTGAATTAATTTTAAAATCATTGTGATTCTCTTATCACCTTGTTCTTTGGCAACATCCATAATGACCTGTTGGATTAGGTTTTTAATGTCTTTCTTAATTAATTCGAATATCTCTTTAACAAATAATGCCCCTATTTTGGAGACTAAATTAATGACAAAACTTTTGAATTTTTTGGCGAAGTCGACAAAAGAATTAATTTGGTCAGTAACAGTATTCCCCAAAGATTTTAACATAGTGAAAATTGGAAGGAGAATTTTCGGTGATAGAATTGCGGTCACTAACCCTTGAGCAAGTAGTTTCACAAAATTTAAATTTACCGCGGCGTTAATATTACCCGAAATCGCCAATCCCGACCAATCAGGGTTGTCTGTTAAAGATTGTGTTAGTGAGTCAGCAGCATTTACTAAGTCACTATCAGGAACAAATAATAAATTATTTAACGAATCTAACACCGCACCAGAATCGACAGGTAATTTAATGTTATCACAATTTTCATATTCGACAACACCATTTTTAATGTTGTTTACTTTTAAATCGATATTCCTTAAATCTATTTCAGTAAATTCAAAAAATGAATCGTCAACACCATCTAATTCCGCAACTTTTGCAACACCACTAACATCAATTTCTTTTTTATTATCAAAACAAAGACCTAATATTCTTTGTAATATTAACTCAAATTTTGTGGCGTCTCCGGCTTGTACTAACCCAACATTTGCCTGTATTGAGATTGCTCCTGATAATGAGTTCATTATTGATGCCATTATGTTATGATAATCAACTATTTTAATTGTTTTATAGTAGTCAACCATAAATTCACCAACCTTATTAATGTTATTAACCCTATTGACTAAAGTGACTTTATACCAAGGGCCTGTTTGTCCTAAGTTATCGGTTTCAACATACTGAATGTCAAAAAGGTCTTGACCTGATTGACCTATGTATAATTGACCATTATCGACTGAGTATGGTTGACCACTCTCAATTCGTTTATAAAGTTCTTTATTTAAAGAAAATGGATATTGTTGGACTTGTATTGGGTCTTTTTCATATAACACCTTACCAATAGGTTCCGTTGGGTCCTTTTTCAGAATACCCCCAAGGTCAATTGATGACACTTTTATATAAAGTATTTGACCATTAAACATTTGTTGTTGGTCACAACCAACGGCATTTAACGCCTCCTCATTAAGAATTTCTGAAATTTTTGGTTCAATATTTTTTAGAGTTTGAAGTAACAGTTTTTTAACGTATTTAATTGAATTACTCCCTTTACCTCCAGTAATATTATTAATATCTAATAATTGTTCAAATTGAGATTTAATTTGTTTTTCGTAACGCTTAGTTTGTTCTTTTACCTTATTAAGGCTTTGGGTTACATCCGATTTTTTATCGTCAAAACTTTCACCCGCCTTTTTTTTCGCATCACTATATTGTTTCTTTAAATTAGTGTACGATTTAGTTGCGGAAACTTTATCTTGTACTTTTGTATAATCGGCGTTAAGGTCTAAACTCATGATTATTTTTTCATTTTATATGTATCTCCTTTAGCGATATCTTTCTCAATTAAATTTTGGATGACATCATCATCAATATTTAAATCTGATATTGAGAATGATTCTACTGTTGAGTTTGATTTTTCCCAAATTGATGATTGTAATTTAGATAAAGATAATTTTTTCTCAACGCAATCGTTAATTATTTTTTGTTGTTTTTCGATTACAGGACCAATAAGAGTCATGTCTTCAGGTTCTTTCATCATCGCCAACATTTTATTTTGGATTCTTATCGCAGTATTACGTTGTTCTACAAGTTCATTGTAGATTTCCTGTAATAAAGAAAGAATTGATTCCTTCGTTAAGTTAATTTCTTTTTTTTGTGGCCTTCCCATTACAATAAATATTACTCCCTTACTTTTTTACTGAGACATCTTTTCAACTAGATTAAGATAAATTATTCTATATTTTTTCATAGAACTACGTATCTCTTTTGTCGATAAATTTGTCATTTCTCTCAGGGACAAGAGTATTATGTTTTTATTAAATTTGTTATTTGATGCCCCAACAAAAATGTTTTCATAATCATTAAATAAATCGTACAATGCGTGACCTAATTTAATTTCATTTTCATTTAACGTTTCCTCGCTTAAAAATTTGTCTAATTCCTTTAAGAAATTTTTAATTATTTGTTCCGAGTCAACGACATCTACTTCCATTAGATACGAGAATTCGGGACTATTTTCGATACTTGATGATATATCTTCATATGAAATTTTTCGATTAGTTTCTTTTTGGTCTTTAATTATCTGACCCATTAGATAATTCTTACAAATAGTTCCAAAATACGAATAAGCCTTTTTTTCCTTTGCAGGTTTAAACTTATCTATTTTTGTCATTAGAAAAGAATGTGTGTCAGTATGGATTTCTATGAAGTCCATATCTTTACGATACAATTTATATCTCCTAATAATTGAGGAAATCATCTTGTCCAAAGGGTGTCTTAAAAACTCATTGTAGATTTTATTCTTTTCTTCTGAGGATTCGGTTGATAAAAATCTTACCACGGCCATTTCTTCTCGGACATCAAAATAATTTGCTTGTTTTGGTTTTCTTCCTTTTTTCTTTAAGTCTGTATCTGTCGCACCTGATAAAATTATTATTTCGCTCATTAAACTGTTTGTGAGGTATATTTTATGGCTCTATCATTGATAAAGAAATATTCTTTTTTCGCTGACTCCACCCAAAATCTAACTTCTTCATCAGTTAGATTGTCATCACCATTCTTATAGTTCCAAAAAATCGACCCTTCACGTAAATTAATATGTTTATAACCAATTTTAGGTATAGACATTATTTTTACTGAGTTATTTGTCATCCTTAAAAAGAATTCATAACCAAACGTTAATTTAAAAGACGGTTTCAATAAACCAAAATCAACAAATGATGATTTTTTAATAACCATTCCTGAGATTTGAAAGTTTTGATATGTTTGAAGTGTTTCATTACTTAAGATTCCCATTTCCGCAGCAATATTTAATGCAAAAGTTGCCTCATTTGTAAATCCTGCAAATTGACCTTTTTCGTCCGTATCAATAACAATAGGTAAGAATGCGTCAACTTCAGGATGAGCGATTGAGTACTTCTCAACATTTTTAAACCAAATGTTTGAATATTCATCATCAAATTCAAATAATGAAACCCATTTAGATTCTGATGACCTAACACCGTGATTCACTTGTTCTGAGAAATTAGGGTCCTTAGTCCAAACAATTTTATTTACTTTTAAATCCCCAAAATCAAAACTTCCTAAAAACTCAACTAATGATGTTTCATCAGTATGAACAATTATTAGTTCGTTAATTTTTTTTGTTTGGTTTTTAAGAGAAGTAATGGCTTTTTCGAAATATTCCGCAAATCCATTTGTTTTAGACGATTTAATTGGTAATATTACCGATACATCAAATTTTTCCATAGTATATATTTTTATTTTTTTTTATTCTGTTGGTTCTAGTTTATTTAATTGTTCTTCAAAAGAGTTTAATCTTGTTTGGAGAAATCCGTCAAAAAGAGAAATCACATTTTTTTCAAAATCAGTTTTTGTGCTCGATTCATTTACGGTTATTAACATTGATTCGTACATTTTTTCATTAACGTTATCTTCTAACCAATTTTGTAAAAAGTCCGCAACAAAATCTACTATTTGATTTTTATTATTAATCCAAAGACCATTATCTTCGTTCATCCATGATGGTACAAGATTAGGTACTAATCCTAATACAGGAACATTTGATTTCATTGACTCAAGAGGGAAGGTACCAAAAGAACTTGTCTCGTCTACCCACACAGAAAGAAAACAGTCTTGTAGAGCATCAGCAAATTGTTTTTCGGTTAATCCTCTCATATCTCTAAACGTAATCCATCTATATTGAGGAAATTTAATATAAAAGTTTTTAATAATGTTTGCGGTATCTCTTTGTTCTCTAGAGTGAATCGCAATCATCGGTTTTGGTGGTAATGATTGTAATCTAAAATTTTCAGAAATATATGGTGGAATAATATCGATAGATACTCCTCTCATAACATTTGAGATGTATTCTTTTTGGGTTTCAGAAGTTGTGATACATTTGTAAAACCCTAATTGTGCCCAAGTTTGACCTGGTTGTAATGTTTCTAACATATGGTCATATGATTGACATAACACAATTTTACCACAAGGTAATTTTGTGATTTGACCCATAACGAAACCATAAAGTTCGGGAACGATTATAAAGTCCTCAGGTGAAACCTCTAAGTTTTGACCTTCAATTGGTTGATGAGGTAATTCCATGTATTCACTACCTAACCATTCCGAAACACCTGTATAATCTGATTTTTCATGTAACATAACCATATTATATCCTTGTTTTGATAGTGTCATACCTAAACGGTAACTATATGCAATCGACGCTTTGGCGTGGCCTTTAGTATCTTGAACTAAAAGATAGATTTTTGATTTCTTATCTTTCATGTTCTGAATTGATTTTTCTACTTTTTTAATTTGTTCTTGATTCATATTTTTAGTATTTGTTTATTAATTTTTTATTAATCAAACTGTTAAATGCCAGTCTAAAGGGTATTGATGCCTCATTACTTTTCATACCCATTTTCTCATCAATCGGTTCATTTTCGGTCATTAAAATTTCAATGAGTAATTTAACCATATCGTACTTAACCACACTTATGTGGTTTTCAGAAACCCCCGTAAAGTTTTCTGGTGGGGCCGCGTTTGTGAACTCTTCAATTTTATCCAAATCTAAGTAATAGTGTTCTCCTAATATTTTTAACATGATATTATCTCTTTTAATTTGTCTTCCAATTCCTTAAGTGACTTAATATTATGGGAAGTTTTTATGTTTTTATTATAGTCAGTTTCATATTTAATTAATATTTTATCTGACGGATGTTCTAATAATAAAGCAGGATTTGCCGTAAGTAAAAGGTCAATTTCATCCCACATGGAATTAATTGTGTAATTACTATAAAATTTTATTTTTTCTAACTGACACCCAAACTTAGATATAAAAAATAAAGAGGCCGGTTTAGATTTACCAATTTCATCTGAAACAATAATTAAATCATGGTTATCTCGTAAATTAACATATACCTCATTTAAATCGTTAAATGTCGAGTATTCTGAAGACTGAGAGTGTCCAAAAATTTCCATCGGGAATTCCTCATATAAAAATGAGAATAACTCCTCATCATTTTGGAATTTAAAATGGTTCTTCATGACTAAACTATCAACGGGTAATATCATACCATATTCAAACGATTCCTCGTTCTCAATACCATCAGTTTTGTCAATTAAATATTTTTGATATGTTTGCTCAATCTTCCCGATTGTATTTCTCAGAACACCATTTATTTCAATACCAATTCTCATTATTCTTCGTATTTTTCTAAAATTTTGCTTATCAACTTATTTCTGACAATATCGTTCTTATCTTTAAATTCAAAAACGGATATGTCTCCACTACCTCTAAATTTTTCGATTGCGTCCCATAATCCGCTCTGAGTTTTATTTTTGTATTTGTCAGATTGTTCAACATCCCCTGAAATAAAGAATTTACTATTAAAACCTATTCGAGTTAGTAGTAATTTCATTTGACTTGGTGATGCGTTCTGACCCTCCTCAAAAATAAGGATTGAATTATCAATATTCATTCCTCTCATGTAAGCTAATGCAAACACCTCAATTACATCAATTTCTTTTAATTTTTCTCGAGCCTCTTTACCAATAATTTTATTTAATAAATAATATGACGGAAAGATATACGGGTCCAACTTTTCCTCAACGTTTCCTGGTAACGAACCTAATTTTTCTTCGGCCTCAACTGCGGGTCTAACAATAATAATTTTTTCATAAGGTGTTAATGGGTCGGCAATTAAATCAATTGCCGCTTTCATGGTTATATAACTTTTACCAACACCTGCAGGTCCTGAACAAACAGTTATTTCACTTGAGATTAATGTGTCGTAAAATTTTTTTTGATTGGCGGTTAAAAATTTTTCTTTAGTTTTTTTCTTAACAATTTCCGAAATCAACTCCTTACTATTTAATTGTCTTTTTGACTCGTCAGATGATTGATTTTTATTTGGTTTATTTTTTTGTGTCATAAACTTTTTTACTTTAAATTTATACTAAATTAATTTAATGTAAACTAATTTGATTTTTTAGGCGGAGATAATGTAGTTCTTCAGTTTATCTAAATGTTTTACAACAAATGGGAGTAAATTTTTTTGATAGTCCTGAGTCATCTTATTTATTATCTCAGGGTCTTCCATTCTCGTTTGACTTTCATAGTGATAAGAGACCAAACTACCGTCATAATAATTATTATAACCTAATAAAATACATTTTAAATTTAACTCAACATCCTCAAAACAACTATCGTAGTTTTCATTAAAAAAATCACATTTTTCAAATACCGATTTTCGAATCATTAACAACGCTCCTGTACTACCAACAAGTTTTTTAGTGTGTAAGGTATATGAGTAGTAGCATCGTAAGTTTAAATGGGAAATTTTGAAGGATTGATTTTTATCTACAAATGTGACTATACCGTCATGTTGTACTGTATTATCTTCAAAGTGAAGTCTACAACCAACGGTTCCTGTTCTAGGGTTATCTTTAAATATTTTTAACATCCCATAAACAACATTATTTAATATTTTAATGTCATTATTACAGAATAAAACAAACTCGTAATCTTTGGTAATATGGTTTTTTACCACATCATTATTTATCTTAGCAAAATTATAATAATCGTATTCTAATAATTTAATATTACCAAAGGGTAATACTTTATTTTTAATCCACTCTTTTTCAGAGTCTGATGACCCAGTATCGGCAATAAAAATATCAAATAGGTCTTTGTTACAATGTTCATAGAACGAAGATACACAATCAAATAAAAGATTAACTTTTCCTTTTGTTGGAATAATAATGGCGACTTTACCAATATTTTTTAATGGTTTTTCTTTAATCTCAGGAATATATACCTTGGTAGGTTTTAAATCTAATGGTAGTTTATGTTTCCATTTTTCTAAGAACTTAATTTTACTATCAAAAAATTCTTGATTTGGTTGACCAACTGATTGGTGGGTAATTTCAAAAGAAGACGTTACACCAATTTTAACACCATCTAAATAATTTGGAAGACAAAAGGAGTGGTCATAAAAATGGAATTTACCAATCGTTTCGTCAAAGTTATGTTTTATCTTAGTTTTATCAAACGATATAAAAAGACCATCGATTGTTACGACAGGTATTAAGTGAGGTAGTTTTGCCGAATAGTTATTCACCCATTTTTTACTTCCTTCAGGATGGTGATAGACTTGACCAACCATGGTTTGACCCATCCTCTCCCAATACACACCTGATTCGGGAAAATAACAAGAACCCGCCTTACCAATAATTCCATAGTCGTCATTGGAAATAAAATCTAATAATAATTTTTTACCCCAACCTTTCTCTAACTTAATGTCATTATGACAACATACAACAATATTGTATATTGATTCTGAAATACCTTTATTGTAAAGTTCCGATAATGAATGTTCATTATGGTTAATATATTCTAATATTTGTGCATCTTTAAAACCAACAGTTTGTAACAAATGTTGTCTAAATTTGTCATTATATTCGGAATCTTTATGTGTTGAGTAAATTATTGTTATCATATAAAAAATTCATCGCGGTTAAATCTTCAACCTCGTTAAAATTATGGTTATTAAAATCATTCATTGTTCTTTTGTGTCTCTCTTCTAATGGTGTATCGGCTCTACCACGATTACACTTTTCAATAAATTCTTCTTCGGTTTTACAAAAATAATGATTTAATTGTTCAACATTATCGTCACCAAAGTTATTAAAAGGTCCGATAAATGTTTTGTTATTGGTGTCACAAGTCAAAATATATGGAGGGTTATGAACACACATTGTCACAATACCAGATAGTTTTACGATAGATTTAATGTGAAGATTTGTCGAACTCTGGCGTTTAGTAAATCTTTTTAAAACACTTGTGTCATGACCTATTTTAGAATACCCGTTATTACCAAATAAAACCCAATTAATACCAATTGATAAAAATTGAGAATAATCGGAAATAAAATCTTTAACGTTCCTGTGTTTTTTAAGTACTAAAAATTCGTCAACATCAAAAAAAGCGACCCAATCATACTCATCATGTTTAGTCTTAATAAAATGATTATAAGCTTCTCTTTGTTTGTTAACACCGTCAAACTCTATTTTAACTATGTTAGGGTCTTCAAGGTCACACCTCCAATCATTTTGGTAAATAAAAATTTTATCAAACCCTAATTTTTTATGATAATTAACCCATTCTTGGATATACCTATCTTCATTTTTTGCAATACAAACTAACGCAATCTTCATAATATTATAATTTAACCCACCATTGTTGTCCACCAACAACATTTACTTTATTTGTTTGAGTTCCGGTTGGGGGGGAAATTTATTATTTTCCCCTTTATTTTTCACCAAAAATCATAAAAGAATTAAACAGGTCGACCCCTGAAAAGAAAACATTTTTATATGATTTATGTAACATATAATCTTTAATTATTTCGGGAGTAAAAATGTTTTTATGTTTTGTATTATTCCACGGTCTCCAGTAGACCTGAGAGTAATCAGGTAAATAAAGAAAAAGTGTGCCACCTATTTTAAGGTGGTCATACCAATAATCCATTACATCAACCCAATCTGTTATATGTTCTAAACAATGACTTGAAAAGATGTAATCAACATCTTTTTTTGGTAAATTTGTGGCGTGATATCCATCGTTAAATGACGTATCAATTGCGATTGAACCGGGGAATGACCATTCTTTTTTCATACATCCGATATCATACCCTTCCCCTATACAAACTTGTTTTGCAAAAGGAATCGCATATTGAGAAGCGTTTCCCTTAGTTTGGAATAAGGGGTATATTTTATTTTTATACTCTATTGTTTCTATCATGTTAAATTATTTTTTAATTGGTTTACAAATTATATATCCTTCATGTCTATAATCCTTGTCAATGGTATGAGTCGTATTTAATAAATCGTCAATAAATTTAGTACCATAAACCGAATTTTCATTTTTTAAATACCCGTCCCAATTACCATGTTGAAAATTTCCTTTTTCATAAATTCTTAAATCGTCAATTATAAAAATGTCATTTTCTATATTTTTAATTTTTTTAATTATTTTTATTTCTTCTTTTAAGGGAATAAATAAATTTTCATTTTTGGTGTAATGAGAATCAAAACTTTTATCGTAAAAATCCGGTAGATGGGCGTCTAACCAAAACAGACATTTTTTTTGTGAGATATTATTTAGTAATGATTCTAACCCATCTATAGAATTATTTTTTATTAAATGTATGTTTTTTCTTGATTTGAATCTTTCTACACACTTCAAGAAAAATATATCCAACAATTCAATACTATATAATTCATCAAAATTAAATTGGGTTGCGTAATCTAAGCTATCCCCCAAATAAGTTCCAGTCTCAACAAAAGTATCGATTTTGTATTCGTCAATATAATTTTTAATATCAAAAAGTTTAAGTGTTCCCATTTTATAATTTTTTAAAAATTGCGGTTAATATATTTTCTTCTTTTTTATTATTATTCCTAATAATATCTTCAACGTTAGTTAAGTTAATATTTTCATATCCATTCTCTGACATAAAAGATATTAATGATTTTTTTGAGAAATGAAATATATGTTCATTTGGTCTTAGATGCTTCCAATTTTTGAACCATTCATCAGAAAAATAATGACACCAAGGTACTGATATGACAATATATTTACAATTCAAATTTTTTACAAAATTGATATCTTCAAAATGTTCCAACGAGTCAAAAAATGTTATAACATCAACTTCAATATTTATATTTTCAGTTAAAGTACAATTTTTAGGAATTTCGTATCCTGAAACGTCATGTCCATAACACTTATCTATAGTTTCACTACAAACTGATAAAAAATCACCATTACCATACCCCACATCTAATATGGATTTCGGTATAAATCCTAATGCTCCGATAATAAAACCGTATCTCAAATAAGACATTCTTTTACCTAGTTCACCGTAAGAATCGTAACTTTTAACAATATATTCTGTATTATATGTTTTAGGAATTACGTCAATTTGTTTTATAACTCCATTCGATAATTTAAGATAGTTATTTATCATTTTTTAATCAATTAAATTCCATTTATTTTTAGATTGTGCAAAATCTCTACTTGGTCTACAATAAGTATGAAAAAATAAATTTTTATCCATAGGATATGAATCTATCATCATTCTGAAAGACGAATCCATACAATGAATCTCGTTGGCGTTTTCGATAATTGTTAAATAATCAAAAATGTTGTTTGTAAAACCTATAACAGGTCTTACAACTTTTTTGTTTTTTAAATAATCATTTTTAATATTATATCCTCGGTTAGAATCATCATGAACGAATATATAATCAACCCCATTTAAATCCATTTTTTCATATAATTTTTTTTCTGACTCATAATCACGTTCACATTTAAAATTATCCCATCTGTAATTAAATGGAATAGATTTACTCAAATAAAAATTTTCATCAAAACTTTTGGAAATAATGTTCTTATCCAAAGTAATCCTTATGAGATTTTCAACATTTATATTATTTGATTTTATGTAATTAATAACAAAATTGTCCTTTGGAGTGTAGTCCTCATTTCCAATTATATATTTTATATTTTTCAAATCTTTGAACATAAAATCAACGCTTTCATAATTTTTTTTATGAACAAAAATAGAATACTCTTCTTGAGTTTTTATTAATTTTCTTATTAATCCATTACATATAAGAAAATCACCCATCCCCATGTGTGGATAAATATATTTCATTTTTTGGTTTTATTTTTTAATAATACAAAATGATGGACATCCATCTTTAGTTAAAAACTCAATAGTTAAATTCATTTCTTTACAGAAATCATTAACCGCCTTTTCAGCTTGAGTTCTTGGTACATAATCATGACCGCAAATATATCCACCCTTTTTAACTTTAGTGTAAGATAATTTTAAATCATTCAATACTGAATTATAGTTATGGTCGGCGTCAATGTAAACCATGTCTAAATATTCGTCATCAATTCCAGATAAAAATTCTACCGTTGAATTTTTAATTACCTCAACGTTTTCATCATCTTTAAAATAATTAATGATTTTTATCATTTCATCTTCTAATTGTACGTAATGATAATTTTTTCCATCTTTATCTCCTGAACCAAAATTTCCATGAAACAAATCAACTAAAAATAATTTTTTAGGTTCACATATTTGTTTTATTCTTTTTGAGAATTCCCCCTCAAAAACGCCTAATTCAGCAATTATTAAATTTTTATCAAACACTTTCATCATGTCGTCTCTATTTTCAAATATTTTTTTCATTTTAATAAATTTTTGGTTGATTGTAATTATATTTTATCTTATCAGTATTAAATCTATGACTAATTAGTTTGTTTTTTATAAACAAATTAGTCAATATACTTTGGTCATATCTATGTTCTCTAAAATTATTTATATTTGGAAGATTACAAATATTTGGTAGTTCAGTTAATATATTTTTATTTTTCGTATATTCAAACCACTCTTGGACTAATCGTTTATTAAAATCATTTTTTTTTAATCCGACTACTCCCGCCTCTAATTGTACATGGTTATAGTATTCTTCATTATCACAATTCATTAATACGAAAGTGTCTCTTTTTGTCCATTGTCCATGATTGTAACCTCTATTAACAAAAAAATATTCTATCTCGTTGAAATTTTTTATCACATCATCAAAAAAAGATTTTTCGGGCAAATCTGTGGAGTCGATGTATAATAATATCTCGTCATCATTAATTAATTTTAACTCCTCCAAAATAATATATGGTTTCCATATACAATATCCATAACCTCTCTTCAATTTTAAAATTTCGTCATATTCAGTTAAAAACTCTTTTGGTAAATCTTTGTCGGTAATATGTTTTTGGTTTTTTATTCCAATAGAATCTAAATGTTTTTTTAACTTATTTTGAGATTCTATGAAATTACCTTTGGCAAAAGTTAATATTTTGATTTTATCAAACATAAATTTATTTTAATAATTTATTATAGTTATTTTTAAATTTATCTTGACTAATATTTTGAGTCCCATGACTATTAAATTGGAAATGTGTTAATATATTACCAATCAGATTGTAGTTTAAATTATTAATTAAATAAAATAAACTAATTGACCTTTCAACCTGATGTCCAGATAATTCAGAGTATTTTATATCATCAATCAATGGATTAACCCACTTCATATAATCTTCAAAACTTTTCTTACTAAATGTATGATTTGATGTAACGCTACATTCTTTATTAAAAGGTAACGTATTTATAAATTCATGAACATTAATATTATAATTTTTATGAATTGATGTTATTAAATCTTCGGACCAAGGTTCATGTTTCGCAAAATTATTGTGATGAACATTAAATGGTTTATATCCAATAACGTCAAAATTTAAACTTTCTTTAACTATTTTATCAAAATTATCCGTTAAGTTAACATCGTATTCTAATAAATTTAAATAATCTGAAGAATCGTATAAACCGTTTTTCCATATAGCATACCATCCTGTGTACGATGTTAATTTAGGGTATTGTTCAAGATTAAATGGTAATTTATTACAAATAATCACGTCAGGGTTAGATTCAATCATTGAAGTGTCTTTACCCCCCACAAATACGTATTTTACATTATCTAATTGTTTAAATTTTTGGCATTTTATAAAATCTAAAATAATTGATTGGTCGTGAACAAAAATAAAGGTCGATACTGTTTTCATTATTTGTAATTATATTCCAGTTGAGCCAAACCCTTTATCTGCTCGGTCTTTTTCTGTTACTTTATTTTGTTGAACCAAATTAACCCACTTACCATTAACAACAGGACAAAGGACCGCTTGACCTATTTTCATACCTTTGGTTATTGTTACAGGGTGATTATTAGTGTTAAAAATGATTCCTTTAACTTCACCTGTGTATCCATTGTCAACGGTGCCTGGAGAGTTTAATATCATTAATCCTTGATTAATTGCCAACCCACTTTTAGACCTAACTTGAATTTCATATCCATCTTTAATATCGAATGATAATCCTGTTGGGATTAACGCTCTACCAAAAGCGGGTATTTCCACCTCCTCAACTGAGTGTAAATCAAACCCCGAATCAGTTTCATAGTTATACTTTGGGTCAAAAGCGTCAGGATGTAATTTAACATACCCCAAGTCTAACTTTGGTGCGTAATTACCCATTTCGTCTTCTAATGATTTAACATCAAGACCATACTCTTGTAAAATCATATCATAATCTATTTCGGTGTCATCATGCTGATTTAAAAACTCTTGTAATTTATCAGACTGTTCTTTTAGTGAATTTAAATCCATTATTCTAATTCTTTTAATTTTTTTATTACATCGATTAATACTTGAACATCTCTTTCGCAATATTCTGATATTTCTTTTAACATATTTTTATTCCAATATGAGTCATGTACCTTATCTCCAGTTACCTCACCGTCTTTTGGTGAAGGAACATCCATACAAGTACACATTAAATCCAATGACCCAATTGATGTATACGAACCGTATTGCCAAATTTCTTTAGTATCAATAGCCTTTATCTCCCATGGTTTAGTATCGTATGACGGAAGTATTGATGGTGGTAGTAAATTATTAACAATCATACGTTTCGCCAACATAGGAATGTCAAAGTTTTTTAAATTATGACCACATAAGAAGAAGTCTAACTTACCACATCTGTCTAATAATTTTTGAACCCCTTTTAACAGTTCTTTTTCATCATCACCTGAAAACGTTTGTGATTTAGTCTCACCATTATCCATTACGAACGCAACACTAACACAAACTATTTTAGCGAACTCAGGAACTAATGCGGTTCTTTTCTTATAAACATCATTAATTTTATCAAGTTCTTCCTGAAGACCTTCAGTAGGAACATTGTCTTCTGGAAATCTTTTTAAGAACCAATCAAAATATTTAATAAATTGTTCGGCAACTTTAGGATGAGATTCTTGACATGATGTCCAATCTTTACAGATACCAACGGTCTCAATGTCTAAAAATAAAATTTTGGTAATGGGTATTTTTATCATGATTTATTTAATTAAAGATTTATAAAATTCGCATCGGGTTTTCGTCACCGCCCTAAGGTCATAAGTGTCTTTAACTGTTTCATAAAGACGTTCTCCCATGTCCGTAATCAAATTAGGGTTAGTTACTAACTTCTTAATAAACTTAGACCAATCACCATGGTTTCTATTTTCTTGAACTAACATTGCGTTACCGTCAACAAATTCCCCATTTTTTAAACAATGTTTAAGGTCAATAGTATATGGGCCAACTTCAGACGCAATAATTGCTTTCTTATAAAATCCTGCCTCAATGACTTTAAGTTGGGATTTCATTCTATTGAAGATGTGATTCTTAATTGGTGCCAATGAAATATCAAATTTAGAATAGTTCATCGCATATGACGTGACAGGTTTTGTCCAAACTCTTTGATATGGTAATTGTATATCAGAAGAATACGTTCCCTCTTTAAATTCCATTAGGAATTTTTTATAATTTTCATCAACTATTTTATAGTTATCGGTGAAAATCTCCTCATACCTCATCCAAACGGTTTCTTCAGGTTTAATAGGTCTTTGAGTCTTTTCTCCCGTTTGTCTATTAATCTCAGTTACATTCCCTCTTGTATCAAATCCACATAAAACGTATTGGATTTTCTCATTAAGTTCTTTACCGACTTTAGACACAAAACCGTCTAATAATTTCAAATCGTGTAAGTGAGAAGAACCTCCTAACCAACCTATTCTAATTTTATCAGATTCTTCTGATTTTTGATTAAATTGACCTTCGTTAGGGTCAATCGCGTTTGGTAAAACAATTACATTTTTATTTACCTTACGAATTTCGTTGGCAAATAAATTAGTTGTTGTTGTAACATAACTAGCCTCTCTTAAATTAGCAACAATTTTTTCATTTATTTTATCTTGGACGATAATACTGTGGATTGGGTGTTCCATTGTTGGTAACCAATAATCATCAATATCAACGATTACAATAATACCCATTGATTTTAAATTTCTAATAATCTGTGGAGTATGTTCATATATTTGTCCGATATTTCTATGAACATGAACTATCTGATATTGTTTCCAATAATTTTGGTCATTTATTCTCGGTTCGTAATCAATATCGACATGGAAGTCATCATTATACATGTTTTGTAACATTACATGAGGGTCAACAGAACGAAATTTTGAAACGCCGGTACGGTCACTTGGGAGAACTAATACTTTAATTTTTTCTGACATAATTTTCTTTTAATAAGAAAGTATAACATGAAAAACGGGTATTATCAACTATTTTAAAATAAAAAATCCCCACTTTAGGTGAGGATTTAATATTAGTTATTTTAATTATTGAATTTTTTTAATTTTGGTCACTTTTCCCTCAAAGATATGTTTACCAACTCTAAAAGAAAAAATGTCATTTGATTTACTTACAGATTCAACTAATAAACCATTTTCAGATAAAACTTCTGAAACGACTTCTCTCATCATTTGTTTTAATGAATCGTTGTTTATAGATGGTTGAGGTTGACTTGTTTGTTGTCTTGCTGGTTCACTTTTACCTTTATTCATTAATCTTGACGCCTTTTCAACCAACTCATTTGATAATGTCGGCCCTGACATTGAATCAGGTTGTTGAATTGGGTTTTCAATCATTAACATTTTAATCTCGTCAGGTAATTTTGAGGCCATGATTCTGTCCTTAGTCGCCATCTGAGGACTTGAGTTATTCATTGGTATATTACTTTCCTGTAACATATCGGAAGGTAAATTATATTTTGCCGTTGGTGAAGAATATTCTTCTACCATAGGTGAGGTAAGAACACTGCCTTGAGTACCGTTTCTTGGTATTTGACTGTGTTTTTCCATTATTTTTCTAGATACCATTAATTTTTGTATCAATTCATTTTCATTTGTCATATTTAAACGTTTTGTTCCTGTCTATTATCAAAGGTAACATTAATTATTACCCTATTCATACTTCTATCCCCCTTTGGGTTATAGTTAGGTTTTGGTTCGTAGAATTGTTCTCCCGAAGGTTTAAATGATAGAATCTTATCAACTCTAAATAATCTCCACCCAGGAAGAGGTTGTTCTCCTTTATATGAAGTATGGGAAGACCCTTCACTATCCCATGCTCGTAAAACAGGATTATCTGATTTACTGTAACCAAGACAAACAGGTTCAATCTCTCTTAAACCTCTACCTCCTGGCTCATCACCATCATAATAAATCACTATTTTGTTTCTTTTTTTGATAGCGTCAACGATAGAATCGATTGATGCTACTTCTAAAATAAGGGATTTTGTTATGTTGTAAAGTTTCATTATGCGCTTGGTGTTGTGTACGGTTTGTTAGGTTGAAATTCATTAACCACGGTTTCCGCTTTTCTCTCAAGAATATCTTGGATTGCCCCCGCATTTTGATTATATACATCTAAATCACCTCCAGTGCCTTTACCTTGAGCATCACCATCAGCAATTGCGTCAGGGTTAACTGAGGAGTATTCGAAAGCCGTTTTTTTATAATCATTCTTAGGGATAAGTTTCGCTCTTTCTATTTCAGCGATTGAAGTTAAGTCGTTTTTCGGTTGAGAAAAATCTAAAGGTTCTGTTGTTGCCATATTATATTATTTTTTTTATTAGGTCGTTTATTCTTTTTAGGCTTTCAGTGACTTGTAAATCATAGTCACCAATACTTGTTTTATGACTTTTAGTAGGTCTATTCATGTCCGTAATACCGTTTTTTTCATGTGGTTGAATGAATTGATTAGGTAATACTACAGATATATTTTGTTTTGAGTTGTGAACACTGTCTCTCATAGAATCCAATGTTGTATTAACCCAACCTTTAACATAATGACCACCGTTTAATATATGGGGAAGTTCATTCTCATGACCATTAAAGTCGTCAAACCAATTTTTCATTCGTTTAAGTTGTTGATAAGTAACTTCTTTACTATCTCTCAGGTCTTTATTTCTTTTATACCCTTCGGTATTTTCGCTAGCGCCTTTAGCGGCGTCAAAACATTGACCCAAATAATTGATAACATCCTCAGGTAAAGAAACCTTATGTCCGTATAAATCTTTATTCACTTGTTTTTAATATATTAATTAACTTGGAGATATTAATCCCCTCTTTATCTGCCAATTTTTTTATTGATTGTAGGTTTTTAATTAAAATTTTACTAACACTACTATCGTTATCTTTTTTTAAAATGTCAGAATCTTTGTTGGATTTTTTTGCCAAAATATCCTCGACCATTTTAGACATTTTTTGTTTTTCTTGTTCTTCAATACTATCTTTTTCAGATAGTCGTTGTCTTAATTTACCATTTCGTTTTTTTGCTTTAGGTAATTTACCTAATTCTTTTGCTCTATGTACAGGATTATCAACACCCATTTTTTTAAGTGTATTAACAGTATTTTTAAAGTCCATATCTTCAGTTTCTTCAAAACCAAATGCGTCAGAATAATCTACTTCAGATACAACGTTACCTTCATTTTCTTTATTCTCACCATAATAAACACGATAACCTCTTGTTATGGGGTCATTAGAGGTTCTTGTCATTGTTATCGTTTGGTCCATCGTTTTTCTAGGGTGTAACGCCATGTTTAAATACGGTGTTCTTGTATTTAAAAGACCTCCTTCAGAATCAACAAACTCCTCAATTTCACCTGACGATGATACATTAGATAATTCTTTATCAATATCTTTTTTAGTTACCTTTTCTTTTGATGATAAAAATTTATTCACAATATTTTTAACTTTTTTTAAATCTTTCTTTTTGAAATCTTTTTTATCGTCTTTCTTTCTTGATTCTGTTAAAGTATCTGCCACAGAATAGTATAAAGATATTTTATCCTCTCTCTCTTTAAGAAAAAAATAACAATTGTTACTAAAGTATTCCTCATTAAAATTAATCATGTCTTTTTTATCAATAAATACTTCGTTTTAATGTATTTATCATAAAAAAGATGTCGAGTCAGAATATAAATCAATACGGGTATCCTAATTTGTTTCCAAAACTTTCTTTGGACTCATACGATATGTCATTAACATCGGATGAAACAGGATTCAATCAAGAAGTGGTGTTCTCACCCTATTTGATTGCACAAACCTATGGAGATAGACTTCCTTTTTATTTTGACATCAATAATAGTGATACCGTACCAAATTTAAATTTGACGTACAAAAACTATAACCGAGACAATGTTTTTGTATCGCAAAATTATTACAACCCGAACAATTTAGATTTATCCTGTATTACAGGACAAACCTCTTGTGATATTGGATTGACAGGGATAGATAATGGATTGGTTACACAAATGACGGGTGAAACAATTACATTTACAAATGGGTTATTACCTAATTCTTTAAAATTTGATAGGTTAAGTTTTGATAGACGGTTAAAATTATTTCAAGTGACGGGTAACACCTCTAATCCTAATATTAGATTTTCAGGATTTAATGATACTGTATTATATGAGGTGGTTAGTAAGTATAGTCCATTTGAAGGAAGGTACCATGAATTGTATGGTGGTTTTTATCAAGGTTTCTATAAATTATTTGAATACGACTATAATATTTTCCCTGAGAGAATGAATAAGGGATGGTCTGTTGAGATGATTTTAAAACCAAGATTAATTAATGAGTATTTTCCAGGTCTTGGAGAAACAACCCTTAATGAGTTATACCCAAATAATAAAAATACTTTCTTTTATTTTGGTACCCGAGCAGAAAATAAATTTTATCACCATGCCGATGGAACACCTGATTGTTTTACAGGTTATACAAGAGTAACAACCCCATTAACAGGTTTGAGTACTTGTGCGTGTTGTAATAAACTTGTCACAGATAGTAGATGTATATTTGTCTACCCACCAAGGTCTAAAGACGGTAAACACGACCCACACATTAATTACGGATGTTCTTTATGTAACGGGAACCGTAGTACTCAAATTACGTGTGGTTGTAATTGTGGTAGTTATGGTTGTGAATCATGTGGATGGGAATGTCAAACTCACAATTGTCCGCCATTAGTAACACCAACACCAACACCAACACCAACACCTAGCCCAACACCTACAAGTAACGGTTGTATACCAAACCCTGTTTGTACTCCAACATGTACAAACTGTACTACTTGTACCGATTGTGTAGACTGCGAAACAACAGGTTATACGTCAATTGAGGACACTTGTGAAAAAGACCCATTATATGACGGTATGTCAAACGCATTATCATTTAAACTTTGTGGGGACCCTAAAAATCCTCAAATCGGAGTTAAGGTTTTAAGATTCACAGGTGATTGTACAACAACGGGTTCGTGTTCAACAACAGGAACAACATATCTCACAGGATTTACCGTTACGGAATATTGTACACCTCCAATCTATCCTGATTGTTTTAAGATAAATCCAGCGTGGTTAGAGTTAGAACATTGGTTCCAACTTGATGCCGTATGGGAAAGATATACATGGTTAGACTTCTGTGATTTAAATTATAGAGGGGGGTTAGGTGACATTACTAAAAAAGTTTATTTAGAGTCATTAGCCCAAAATACAATGTCATTAGTTACCTCACAATACACTCACGAAGGGTCAAAACCTGCCGAGGAAATCGAGATTGTTAATTTAAATGAAAAGTGGTTGGTTAATGGCCATTATAGAAAAGGAAGGTTAAAATTTTATATTAATGGTAAAATTTTTCATACTATAGAAGATTTTGAAGAGTTAATACCTAGAGCATTAAACACCGATAAAGAAAAACAAGTGGGAGTACCATTTAATGTTTCTTGGGGTGGTGGAACTCAAGGATTGAGAGAAAATCTAACCTTTTCATCAATGACACTACCTTATGGCCCTTATATCCAAGACCCAGAATGTTTTCCAATTAACGACTTAACGGGAACAACTTTTAATGGGTTAAAAACGAACATTCAAATTGAACAAAATTTTGCAGGAACATTTGAGGGGGGGATTTCTCAATTTAGAATGTACGTTACTCCGTTATCAGCACCTGAAGTTAAACATAATTTTAGTTTACTTAAAAATGTATTTAGGATGTTTAATCCTGATTGTCCTGATTGTTCTACTGAAGTTTGTTTAACGGACGATTTTACATATGATATTATAGACCCAACGACAACAACCACAACGATAATTCCAACAACAACCACAACAACAACAATATTTCCAACGACCACAACAACAACAATATTTCCAATCTCAATATTAGGCAGGATTCATATTCCTGACAATAGAGACCATAATTATTTAATTGAGAATAAATTACCATTAACCGCACCGAGAATCACTTCAAAGTATTGGCAGGATAATGTATGGTGGGGAGACCAAGGACAAACACCAATGTGTGTTGGATACGCTTGGGCTCATTGGATTGAAGATGGTCCAACTTTACACACATCAAAAATACGACCAATTGTTCCTCCACAAATAATCTATCGTGAGGCTCAAAAAGTTGATGAATGGAGAGGAGAAAATTATGATGGAACTTCAGTTAGAGGTGGGGCAAAATATCTTAAATCAACAGGTAAAATTTCATCCTACCTTTGGACATTCGATGTTAATGTAATGGTCAATACTGTATTAACTGTGGGTCCTGTAGTGGTTGGTACAAATTGGTATAACAATATGTTTAGACCTGACCGCAATGGTTTAATTAGAGTTGGTGGAGGGATTGCTGGCGGACACGCTTATGAAATCAACGGAGTTAACACAGTTACACAGTTATTTAGAATAAAGAATAGTTGGGGAAGAAGTTGGGGACAACAAGGTCACGCATTTATTTCCTTTTCTGATATGAAAAGATTAATTAACGAAAACGGTGAAGTATGTTTGGCCGTAGAAAATAGATTTTAAAATATGAGTCAAAGTATTATTATACAGAGTGTTAATTATGATGGGGAGATAGCTAATATTCTTTTTAACCCTTATGGTGAAGAAATTGTGTTTAATTTAGGTGACCATGAGTTACCCTTTGAATTTACCCCTTCATTACTAGAACCACCAAAAGAAGTTTATGGAACTTACACAATATTGGTATTAAACTCGGACTGCCCGAACATATTAAATGTCCCAAGACCCACACCAACACCTACTCCTACACTTACTCCAACAAGAACTCAAACGCCAACACCAACGGTAACTCCAACACCAACTGAGAGTCCAAATAATTGTCCAAGTCCAACTCCAACAAAAACACCAACCCCAACAAGAACTCCGACTCCAACAAGAACTCCTACTCCAACGGTTACTAAAACACCATGTTATACTCCAACAACGACTTCAACGCCAACGCCAACTCCAACACCAACACCAGTATATTTTGCATATCTATTTATTGAACCGATAACAGGTGCGACAAATATTGGTCAATGGATGTATGATGGTGGTTTTAATTTCTTTGGATTTAGTAATACAACTCAACCAAGCCAAACTCAAAATGATTTCAACCTTGAGATGAATCGTTATGTGAATTATTCTGGTTGGACCAATGGTGAATTCCCAAGTATAATCCAACAAACGGTTCCACAAAATAGTGGAGGTAATGATTCATTTGGTAATGCGATTGTTCAATATAATTTTTTAACTACCGAAATTATTGAAAATAGTGTTGGTGGAAATGCTTGGTATACTTGGATTATTCCAATATTATTAACTAATAATGAAACACAAGTCTTAATTGACGTTAATACCTCAAATAATCCTAATTTGTTAACCGCCTTTGCGACTGAAGGGACTATTAGTGAATACATATTTACATATTCTGGAGGAACAATTCCAAATGTTGTTTATAAAGTTTATACAACTTTTCCTAATACAATAGCGCAAATTACCGACTCACAAAATATTTATTTTAGGGGTAATGCGACAACACCTTAAAATAATATATAACAAATGAGTTTTAACTATAAAAATCCACTAACTCCTTTAACACTTTTAGGTAATCTAAGCGTCCAAAGAAACGATATCTTTGGAACTAATTTTAGTGTTTTATCGACAGGTGGTTACATGGAGGTGTATTCATTAAATGATTTGTCTTATACTATTCCTCCAACAACGGGATTAATAAAATATAGTGGAAATACAATACCTATTCAATTAAATAAAGGGAATGGTTCACCGTTTTCATTTGATGTGTTAACCCTTAATTCTGACAATATTTCATCAGGAAGACGAAGAATTGGGATGATGGTTTATGTGATAAATCAGAATCAGACTTATCAATATCAAATACCTAATTTTGAACCTTTATTTAATTCCGCAACAGGCGCGACAGGTATTGGTGGAGCGACTGTGGTTTTTTCAGATTTTGGGACAACCGTTAAATCAAATTCACCTGAAGGTATTAGTTTTATTTCTTCATGGACCGCAAACACTATTGAAGGGGTAAGTGGAGAGACCTCAACTACTGCGGTATGGAAAAAATTTGTAACGGGGGGTGGTGTATCAGGGGACTATTTACCTTTATCAGGAGGAACTGTAACGGGTAATACTATTTTTACATCGGGTTTAACTGCAACAACAATATCCGCCACTACATATCAAAATTTACCTGTTGACCCAGATACATATACAACAGGATTTACATATAATACAAATGTTTTTACCATTAAACAGAATAATGGTCAGCCTGATTTAACTGCGACAATTAATTCTGTTACAGGATGGACTGTTAATGGAAATTTAACTGTTACTGGTAATACATCGGTACACGGTTTAACTGCAACAACTATATCGGCAACAACGTATCAAAACTTACCCAATTTAATAGGAGATTATCTCCCATTGTCTGGAGGAACTGTAACAGGAAATACAGTATTTACCTCAGGTTTAACTGCAACAACAATATCGGCTACGACTTATCAGAACTTACCTATAGACCCTGATACATATACTACAGGATTCACATATAATACAAATGTTTTTACGATAAAACAAAACAACGGGCAACCTGATTTAACCGCAACCATCAATTCTGTTACGGGTTGGACAGTTAATGGTGATTTAACTGTAACAGGTAATACTTCAGTTCAAGGTTTAACTGCAACAACAATATCGGCGACAACTTATCAAAATTTACCTGTTGACCCTGATTCATATGTTACAGGTTTTACATTAAACTCAGATATAATAACACTATCACAAAATAGAAATGACCAATATTCTGCATTTACTATTAGTTTATCGGCATATACAGGTAATACAGGTGTTAGTGGTGATTATCTTCCATTGTCGGGAGGAACTGTAACAGGAGACACAATATTTACGTCAGGTTTAACTGCGACAACTATATCGGCAACAACGTATCAAAATTTACCTATAGACCCAGATACTTTTGTTACGGGATTTACCTATGGAAATAATATTTTCATAATAAAACAAAATAATGGTCAACCTGATTTGACAGTGACTATTAATTCTGTTACAGGTTGGACAGTTAATGGAAATTTAACGGTTACTGGTAATACATCGTTACAAGGTTTAACTGCAACAACTATATCGGCAACAACTTATCAAAATTTACCTGATTTCATAGGTGATTATCTTCCATTGTCTGGAGGAACTGTAACAGGAAATACAGTATTTACCTCAGGATTAACTGCAACGACAATATCGGCAACAACGTATCAGAACTTACCTATTGACCCTGATTCATATACCACGGGTTTCACTTATAATAATAACACATTTACATTAAGTAGAAATCAAGGATTACCAAATTTAACCGCAACTATTAATTCTGTTACAGGTTGGACTGTAAACGGGAATTTAACTGTAACAGGGAATACTTTAATGGAGTCAGTTACCGCCACAACAATATCGGCAACAACATATCAAAATTTACCAACTGATGTCTTTGTAACAGGTGGAACATACACATCCGGAAATGCGATATTTACTAACAATACAGGTGGTACTTTTACCGTAAGCGGATTTACTGTTGGTGGTGGTGGTGGTCAAATATTTTATTTAAATTTATCTCAATCACAAGGTGGAAATAGATTATTAAGTACAACCGGTAGCACCGCATCTGAACAAACAAGTGGTGTAACTATTAGTAATGGAGTGACAAGTACTATTGCGTCTTTTCAATCACAACCACTAAATATAACATTATTACCAGGTGGTATTTGGAGTTTTTATTTACATTCATATAAACAGAATACAAACGCTAGTTTTAATATATTTGTTGAAGTTTATAAGAGAACAAGTGGTGGTACCCAAACACTCTTATTTACAACGGACCCGGCACCTGTAACTACTAATTCACCTAATCCGTCAATGCAACTTAGTGATGGTTATTTTAGTGGAACACCATTATCGGTTAGTGATAGTATAGTT
>Ga0209500_10000161_pt1 | contig 60453 bp, 57 predicted proteins | sample S_140212_EF_Meta_FD_187323 | JGI IMG/M metagenome (GOLD analysis project Ga0209500, IMG submission 187323) | Freshwater microbial communities from Lake Simoncouche, Canada to study carbon cycling - S_140212_EF_MetaG (SPAdes) (version 2) | ecosystem: Environmental > Aquatic > Freshwater > Lake ... | reverse complement strand
GTTTGAGTTGGTCTATCTGGCTGGCAAGCGCGTCTTGTTGTTTGGGGGTGAGCGCTGTGCCTTGGGATTGGAAGTAGGAGGAGAGGCTGTTGGGGTTGGGTTCTTGCGTCGGGCTTGGGTTGATGGCTGGTTCGGGCAGGCCGGGGCCTGCGTATTGGGTGGCGGGGCCGACGTTGTTGGGGAGCGTTCCAATGTCTAACGAGTCAAGGCTTTCCGCGGCTATATCCCCTCTTGTTGCGGCGGGAACAACCTCCCGCGCAGTCGAACCGGATAATGCCTCGTTATTTGACGATGCATATATTGAAAGCCCCCCTGAGTTTTGGAACAAAATATCAGTGCCTTCAAACTGAAATGTTCGTCCATCTAACTTAATTGATCCACCACCACGCGGGTCATCGGAGAGATGAATAACAACCGCTCCACCATTTGTTTGCGTCGTAATGCTACCGTCAGCGTTTACATCGCAGGGTGTAGTGGACCCATCTATAGTAGCTATCCGATTACCGTCAGGATCAGTGGTTAGCGTTAAACCCGATTTCTGAATAATAATAGTTCCATCGCTACGTATCACCTCTCTTTGTGCTGGACTTCCGTCAGCGTTGCAATGAACCACGACCTGTTCATTTCCTTCGCCACCAGCAGCACCATAAGTCGAATATATCTCTTTAATACCAATGGTATTACCGTTTCCATCTTCCTCACTTAATCTAGTCAATGTACTACTACCTAGCACCTCACCATTAATATTCTTGGTGCTAATTGTAGTTATTATTAGATCATCTGCGCTACCTTTTAGCGTTTGAGCAATAATTCTATTTCCATTACTGTCCGTACCTATTTGATGTGCGACTTGTCCCCAATCTGTAAATATAGAGGGATCGATGCGACCTGTTCCCGATCTGGGTAAAGCAGATCCTCCGCCTTCAATTATTTCAAAATGCAGGTGAACGCCTGTTGATCCGCCTGTATTGCCAGCTTCACCTACGGTGGCTCCTGCATTAATCGAATCACCAATCTTCAAATCTGATGAAGACTCTAGATGGGCATATAAGGTACGGAATTTTGTTCCATCATTACGCGTGTGCTCAATGACAACATAATTACCATAGCCCCCTGCATTGAAGCTCCTGGAAACAACCATACCATCCGCCGCAGCAGCAACAGGAAGGCCCGTTTGCCCATGTGTTCCCCAATCATCTCCATCATGTGGTCTAACGACGTTTCCGTGTGCAGGATTAGGTACACCGGCGTTCGAATATGAACGAGGATTTTTAAAAAAACCATTTCCAGGGTTATAAGCATCTTTATTTGGGTATGACGGCACTTTAATACTCACTTACTATCTTATTAATTTCCAGCATCACAGCGGATACTAGATACCTTATCATAGGAATATATCCCTGGAGAACCATACTCAACAGCATAGAATCTAGACCTATTGCCAAAGTTGGTTAATGAGGAATCAATCGATGGGCGCTCAAATCTATTGCCGGCCAAATCAATTTCAAAATAATATTGATAGTAATTATTAATGACTTCACCAGTTTTTGAATTTTTAAATTCAAAGAACCGAATATTCCAAACCCGTTCAAACACCTCTTTAACATAATCCAATTTATCGTCAAATATAATCAACGCTGGCCAATAATCCCCTAGTGGCCACCTTTCATCCACGTGACTAACTACAATTGCTCGCGCCCTCAATCCTTCATAATGCTCATCAATATCAAATACGGCGTATTCACCAAATATTTTCTTTAGTTTGAATCCTTTAATACTGCCTAAATCAATGGGGCTCAGTCTTTTGCTTTTGCTATCATATCCATATCTTCTAGGATTGCGATCGCAATCATATATATCGCCCAATGCTTGCCGTAGTATTTTTTGCGATTTATTTAGCGTGTTCGGATAAGTAGATTTTGTAGGCGAGTCTGGTAGGTTTTGTGGATGTACAGTCGTAACAATGCAAAAAGTTGCGGTCGTCACCGAACGCATCAATAACTGCAACTTCCCATATATTAAGTTCATCATAATTTCATTTAAAGATAATTGAAACTCGCTTTATAAGCACTGATATATCCCTCAAGCAAATGCCCGTCTGAAACCAAGGCAGTTCCCGTTTTCAAAAGCCCCGTGCACTTTGCAGCCGTTGTTGCCATAGAGCGTCCAAAGTCGCCCATCTGGTCCAAGCCTGTCGGCGGTCGACGCTTAGGACTGATGGCAAGCCCGCGTTGACTTGGCCAAACTCTTGCGGTTGTTGCCCACAGGCCATGCTAAAAAGCTTTGATCAGCTGGAACTGCCCAGTCCCCCCATCCCCTTCAATTGCTCAGTGCCGGTACTTGTGGTGTATGAATGTACAGTAATGTTGGCAATATTTATGGAGATGGCAATGAAAAAAGCAAGCTTTTTTCTATCGGTTCGGTTCGGTGACGACCGGATGGCGCGAAACGGGGCGCGCTCTAGGTTTTCTTATGCGCTATTGCGCGCTGGCCGCTCGTACGGGCGTAGCGCGGTGTGACGGCAAGGCAAGAGGAAGGCTTCAGATGGCCCGCAAGTCGCGAGGCGTTCGGGCTCTGTCGAGCCGCCGCCCACCCCGCATTGCCAATCCGCCAGGTGGTCACCTTCTGTTGCAGCAGCAGGGGCAGACGCAGCATGCGTTCGTCGCGGGACACCCGACCGGTGGCGCGGCGCTCGGGCCCCAAGAACAGCGCTAGGTCGTCGAGCTTGTTCAGCTTGTTGAGCCGCCTCGATCCCCCCCCGATCGCCCGCGCCCACTTTTAAATTATTTTGATGGTGGCGTTAGCTACGGGCTCAAACCTAGAGTCTGTGGAACAGAGGGCCATTGCAATGGCCGCTTGATTTGGCCCAAGGCCGCCCAGAGTCGGCAACTACTTGCTGTTGATGCGCAGCGGAAGCTGGCCAGGGCAGCAGGCACACACCATGGTTAACGGATGGCCGCCATCTGCTAGGCCGTTGCAAGACCGACTTAGCGCTTTAGTTCCCGATAGAAGTCCTCATGGGAGCCAAGTAGTAACAAATGGCGCGTCTTCGGATCGAACTCATAGGCGAGCAGCAGCAACTGGCTTTGGCTTTTGAACTTGTATACATAAACGCCGGCAAGATCGCCTCGCTTGGCATCGCCAAGAAGCGGGTCCGACACGATTGCGTCCACCGCCGAATCCACATCTTGCTTTTGATGGGGGTGTAGTTTTTTGTAGGCCCTAGCAAACACAGTCGACTGGGTAACCACAACAGGCACTGCGGCCATCAGCCTTGACCCTGAGGCACAAACGGAGTGGCGAGCGACTTGCCTTCGGCCTTGGCAAGCAAAAGGTCCCGAACAAAGTCGATGGGCAAATCCGGGTTGTCCAAGGCGGCCTTGCCGATCAACGCCCAAAACTCTATCTGACCGGCAATAGTGCGCCGCTCTGCGTTTGCATGCGCTTTGGCTTGGTCGTACAAGTCGCTGTCGATCCGTACGGGCATTCCCATGGCTATCTCCTTGAAGCAGTTTGCTACAAGTGTAGCTTTTTGTTCTTGCTTTATCGAACTAAGCGGAATCGGATGTCCCGCATCACCCCCCCGGCCACACCCCCGCCACCCACCCCGCACTCCCAATCCGCCAGGTGGTCACCTTCTGCGGCAGCCGCAAGGGTAGGCGCAGCAGGCGTTTGTCGCGGGACACCAGGGCGCTGAAGCGGCGCTCGGGGCCCAAGAGCAGCGCCAGGTCGTCCAGCTTATTGAGCCGCCACGATCCGCCCTGGCCGCGTGCGCCTACGTCCACGCCCAGCCATTCGTCACCAGCGGCAAAGCCTGCGGTCTCAGCCGCGCCGCCGCGCAGCACGGCTTTGACTGTGACCGTGCCGTTGGCGTCTGCCACGCGCAGGCCTAGGCGCTGGGCCATCTGCGCAGGGTCTTCGTGCACTTGCAGGCCTTGGGCTTGCAGCAGGGTTTTGAGTGGCAGCTCAGCCGTGCTGTGCACCCAGGCTTTGATTTCTTTGGCCCAGCTGCGCCCGGTTTGCTCTTGCAAGACGGCCAGCAGGTCGGCCTCTGCCATGGGGCCACCGGCGCAGCGCTGCCACAGGCCGCGCAGGACGGTGTCAAGCGTGACAGGGGCTGGCGTGGTGGTGGCGAAGGCCTGTCGGCTTGCGGTGCGGTGGGCGCGCAGGCTCAGGTCCAGGCACAGGGCCACCAGCGCGCCTTTGGTGTAGTAGCTGACCGTGGCGTTGGGGGTGTTTTCGTCTTGGCGGTAGTACTTCACCCAGGCGTCAAAGCTGGCCTGGGCCACGGTTTGCACCGCGCGGCCGGGGGTTTGCAGCACCTGGTTGGCGGTTTTGGTGAGCAGTTTGAAATAGGTCGCGTCGTCAATCAGCCCGGCGCGGCGCAGCAGCAAGTCGTCGTAGTAGCTGGTAAAGCCCTCAAAAAACCAGAGCAGCTCGGTGTAGTTTTCTTGGGCGTAGTCGTAGCGGGTAAATTCGGCCGGGCGCAGGCGCTTGACGTTCCAGGTGTGAAAGTATTCATGGCTGATCAGGCCCAAGAGCGTGGTGTAGCCATCGCTGGTTTTGGCCTCATTCAGGCGCGGCAGGTCGCGCCGGGCGGCGATCAGCGCGGTGGAGTTGCGGTGCTCCAGGCCACCGTAGCTGTCGTCCACGGCGTTGAGCAAAAAGACGTAGTGGGCAAACGGCGCTTTAGCGGCCAAGTGCGTGGCACTGGCCGATCCTTCGGCGTGCCAAAAGCGCAGCTGGGTTTCGCAGATTTTTTGCGTGTCGCGCAGCAGGCGCGCACCGTCAAACGAAGGCAACGCACCAGCCACCACCAGGCGGTGCGGCACCCCGCAGGCGGTAAATGTGCTGCTCCAGAAGGCGCCCATTTCTACCGGGCAGTCGGCCAGTTCGTCGTAGTGCGCCGCCTGGTAGCGGCCAAAGCCCGCTTTGTCCACCTCCACCGGCGGCAAGCCGGTGGCCGCATTCCAACCCTGCATGTCGGGATGGCGCACGATGTCTAGCGCGTGTGGCTGGTCGGTGGCGCCCTCTGCCATCAGGCACAGGCTGGTGGCGTTAAAAAAGCCGCGCGCCGTGTCCAGCCAGGCGGTGCGCACCGAGTTGTCCTGGGCGTACACCTCGTACTGCACTTGCAAGGGGGCGTTGGCGTCGCAGCGCACTTGCCAGGTGGCTTTGTCGGTTTGCGTCGCAGCCAATTCGCTGCCCGCCTGGCGGCATTGCAAGTGCTGCAGATGCTTGGAAAACTCGCGCACCATGTAGCTGCCCGGAATCCACACCGGCAAACGCAGGGTTTGCAGTTCGGCGGGCTGGGCAACGGTCATGGTCACGCGCCACAGGTGGGCGTGCAGGCTGGCGACCTCGATGCGGTAGTGCACCGCCCAGGGCGCTGCGGGCGCGCTGCGCATCAGCCTTTAGTGGCTTCAGCCAGCATTTGCTCGACCTTTTTGCTGTCTACTGCGCCCGGTACGCGCGCACCGTTGGTAAACAGCAAGGTGGGCGTACCGGTGATCTTGTGTTTGCGGCCCACCTCGACATTGCGCGCCAGGGCGCTGGTGTCGCACATGGCGGCTGCAGCCGAGGCGGCCTGGTCACGCAGCATCCAGTCTTGCCAGGCCAAGGCGCGGTCTTTGGCGCACCAGATGGCCTTGGATTTTTCCGTGGAGTCGGCGCCCAAAATGGGGTACAAAAACAGGTAAATCGTGACGTTGTCCACTTTTTGCAGGTCGCGCTCAAAGCGCTTGCAATAGCCGCAATTGGGGTCTTCAAACACCGCAATCTTGCGCTCGCCGTTACCACGCACTATTGCGAAAGCGTCTTTGAGCGGCAGGCTTTCGAACTTGATGGCGGTGAGCTTTTCTACCCGCTCGTCGGTCAGGTTGCGCCGGTTGCGGGTGTCGATCAGGCTACCTTCAATCAGATAGTTGCCTTGGGCGTCGGTGTAGTAAATCTCAGTGCCGTTGACCCGCACTTCAAACAGGCCGGGCATGTCGGTCTTGCGCACCTCGTCAATCGCCTTGAGCTGGGGCAGGCGCGTGGCGATGTTTTTGCGGATGGCGGCCTCTTGCGCCAGTGCGCCCAGGCTCAGGGTTGCGAGCAGCGCAAGCAACAGGGATTTGACAAGGTTTGGCATCACGGGGGCAGTTGTGTATAGAAAAAAAAGAACTTTGCGCAGAATTTAGTGGCCGCGCAAGCCCATGGCGCGCTCAGTAACCCAGGCTTTAAGGGGGCCACTGCGCTCAAAAGCGCGCATCCCGGCATTGCGCAGGCTGCGCGCCCAGACGCTGTCGCGTGAAAAAAGCTGTTGCAATGCGTCGCCCGCGCCGCCGATCAGGGCCAGTTCGGACTTGCGCGCGCGCTCGTAGGCACGTAGCAGGCGCAGGTCGCCCACGCTGCGCCAGTAGGGACGGGCTTCGAGCACGCTGGCGAGTTCAGCCACGTCGCCCAGGCCCAGGTTGAGGCCTTGACCGGCTAGCGGGTGCACCGTGTGCGCCGCGTCACCGGCCAGCACCCAGGCACCAGATCCGGGTTCTGTGCCTGCGCCGCACCAGTGCGTGGCCTGGGCGTTTTGCAAGGGCCAGATGTGGCGCTTACTGCTTAACTTCAGGTTGCCCAAGGTGTTTGCACTGGCGGCTTGCAGCGCGAGGCAAAAGTCCTCATCTGAGGTTGCTTGCAAGGCCTGCGCGCGCTCGGGCGGCAGCGACCACACCAGCGCGCAACGCCGACCGTGCTGGCCGTCCAGCGGCAACAAGGCCGCAATCTCACCCTGGCCCTCGGGCTGGGCAAACCATTGGCGCGCCACCTGGCCGTGGGGCAGGGCGCAGTCCACACGGGCGGCCAGTGCCCATTGCTTGTACGGGATGGCTACAAACTCCACGCCAAATTCTTCGCGCGTGCGGCTGGCCTTGCCCTCGCACACCACGGTCAGCGGTGCGGCCTGCGGGGCGCCCACCACATCAATGAGGCTTTGGAAGCCAATGGCCGCCGCCAACAGGCGTTCGAGTTCGGGTACGTCAACGATCCAGTTCAGCGCCTGTGCCGACGTGTCAGACGCGTCAAAACGGGTAGCGCCACCCGCGTCGCCAAACACCTGCATGGCCAGCACCGGCGTGGCGTGCTCCACTTCGGGCCAGCAGCGCAGGCCTTGAAGCAGTGCGCGCGAGGAGGAGTTGAGCGCATAGGCGCGCACGTCGCTATGGCCTTCGGTGGGCGAAGCTAGATCGCCCGGACGGTGATCGACCAGCGCCACACGCAGGCGTTTGGAAGCCAGCTGCAGCGCCAAGGCGCGGCCGACAATGCCTGCGCCGCGAATACAAATGTCAAAAGGTCGTGCCATGCCAAGGATTGTAGGAGGCGCGGTATAAACCCCATTACTTTGCACCGCCACCAATGGGAGAGACCGTGATGAAAACCAGTTTTTGCATCCTTGCCGCATGCGCCCTGGTGCTCTCGGGCGCCCAGGCAATGACGCTGCGCGAGCTCCGAACCCTGGAGGCCACGCAAGACGGTGGCGACCTGCACGCGCGCTACTACTTGGTGGGCACCATGGAGGCCTTGCTCGACTCCGAAGCTTTTGCGGTGCGCGCAGGTGCAAAGCCCCAAATTTGCGTGAATGGCCGCAGACTAGAGCCCGCCATGGCCAAAGACCTTCTTGACACCGAGCTGCGCCGCCGCGCTGACGTTTATGAAGCAGACATGCCCACCACGCTGGTGCTGCGCAACGCACTCAAAACCGTTTATCCCTGCAATTAGGCGCCCAAGCGCGGCAGCGGGCTCCCCAGCATGCCGGGTTGCAGCGCGGCTTCCATAGCTGGTTTGAGCTCAAGAATCTGGTCAAAAGCAATCAGGCCGCCCAAAATATTGTTTTTGACCAGTTCAAGAAGCTGCCACTTTTGCCCTGGCGTTAAATGTTTGTACACACCGGATGTCGCCAGGCAGGTGAGCCCATGGAGGGCGGAAAAGGCGCTGACCTCTGCGTTGGCGCGGGCACCTGGCTTTATGACCTGTGCTTCTAGCAAGCCGTCAAGCGCCTGCCCCAGCAAGAAGTAAGGGTTGGAAGGCACATCGGTGGCCTGCATGACCCACTGCGCAGAACCCGTGCCGAACGGGCCAAACATCAGCTGAAACAGTTCCGGATGGTCCAGGCCAAACTGAAAGTAAGCGTCCGCCCCTGCGGAGAAACGCGCAACGCTGCGCACTGCCGGGTTGTCGCCGATATGCGGCTCCAGCAGGGCTAAGCGCTGCAACCACAGCGCGCCCATGGCTTGAAAGCCATCGTGCGCCAGCGCGCTGAGCAGTTCCGACTTGTCCGCAAAGTGCCGGTAGACCGCGCTGGGTGCCACGCCCAGTGTCACCGCTGCCTGGCGCATGGAAAAGCCTTCCACGCCACGCGTGGCGATTAGTGCCAGCGCCAGCGTTTTGAGCGCCTGTGCCAAATCTCCGTGGTGGTAGTGCTCACGCGAGGCTGGTAAGGGGAGTTCGTCGGCCATGGCCAATGGTAAGGCAGGGCGCACATACGGGGCTAAACCCAGAGCGCAGCTCACGGAGGAACCTGGTATTTTTATTGTCATAAAAATTTCAAAAAATAAATGTTGACGATGTTCACATTCTACTTTAAAGTTAACACCATTCACATTCCGTGGATACCACCAAGAAAGGTTAATTGATATGAAAAGCTCTGCTTACTTCCGACTCCTCGCAGGCGCTGCCGCTGTTTTTGCGCTGGCAGGCTCCGCACTCGCCCAAACCAGCCCCGTGGGCCTGTGGCGCACGATTGACGACAACACCGGCAAGCCACGCGGTGAGGTGCGCATTACCGAGACCGCCAAGGGCCTGAGTGGGCGCCTGGTGCGCAGCCTGGCCGCTGACCCGTCCAAAGAGCCGACCACCTGCAAAGCCTGCACCGACGACCGCAAAGACCAGCCCATGGAGGGCTTGGAGATGGTGCGCGGCGGCAAGCTGGCAGCGGACGGCCAGTGGTATGAAGGCGGTGAGATTCTCGACCCCGACAACGGCAAAACCTACACGCTGAAAATGCGTGTGGCCGACAGCGGCGCCAAACTCACCATCCGCGGCTACATCGGACCTTTCTACCGCACCCAAACCTGGGAGCGCGTGCAATGAGCGGCCCCACCAAACCCGCTGGATTTGCGCTGATCACCGGTGCCAGCAATGGCATCGGGCTGGAGCTGGCCCACCTGATGGCCCAGCGCGGCCACGGCCTGCTGCTGGTGGCGCGCAGCGCAGACCGCCTGGCCACGCTGGCGGGTGGTTTGCAGCAGGAGCACGGCGTCACTGTGCGCCACCTGGCACTGGACTTGGCCATGCCTGGTGCTGCGCAAACTCTGCATGCCTACTGCAAGACCGAACACCTGCCGGTCCGCATCTTGGTCAATAACGCGGGCTATGGCGACTACAAGCCGGTGGCAAACGCCGACGCGCAGGTACTGGCCGACATGCTGCAGCTCAATGTGGTGGCGCTCACCGAGCTGAGTTGCCTGTTTGCGGCGGACTTCAAGCGCCAGGGCTATGGCCGCATTGGCAACATTGGCTCCACCTCGGCGTTTCAGCCCTGCCCCGGCTTTGCGAGCTACGGCGCCAGCAAGGGCTACGTCATGCTGTTTACCGAGGCTTTGCACGCCGAGCTGCGGGGCAGCGGTGTGAGCGCCACGGTAATTAACCCCGGCTTCACCGACACGGGCTTCAATGCCCGGGCCGACATGGTCGGTCATTCGATGACCAAGGGCGCTGCCGAGGCAAAAGACGTGGCCCAAGCCGTGTACGCGGCCATGATGGCGGGCGAGATGAACCGGGTGGTGGGGTTTGTGAACAAACTGTGGGCGCAGTCAACGTTGTTTGCAGCATCCCGCCACTTGCTGGTGTGGGTGGCGCAGTGGCGCTTGCGCGACCGCCGCGCGCCCAAAGCCAACAGCGCGGCTTGGTAAAGCTTGCCCGCTGACACCTGACCCATAGCCCGCCACTGCAACCCACCCAGGAGAAATTCATGATCCACCCCGAAAAAATGACCGCCACCATCGACGGTGACTTTGTGTTGTTCCTGATCGGCATGCGCTTTAACCAACCCTGGAAAGTGCACCACTGGCTGCCAGTGGTGACGGCCATGGGCCGCATGCTGCGTGAACTGGAAACCCAGCCCGACCTGGGCTTGCTGCACCAAGACATCTGGTTCTCGCGCACCATCATGCAGGTGCAGTACTGGCGCTCTGTGGACCACCTGCTGGCTTATTCCAAAAACAGGGACGCGGTGCACCTGCCTGCGTGGCAGGCCTACCACCAAAAGCTCAAGGCCTGCGGTTCGGTGGGCATCTGGCATGAAACCTATGCCATTCGCGCAGGCGCTTACGAAAACGTCTACGTCAACATGCCTGCGTTTGGCATGGGCCAAGCCGGTACGCTCAAGCCCGCCACGGGGCGACGCGCTACCGCTGCAGGGCGGCTGGGGCGCTAGGGCGCCACAACGTCAGTCTTCGCATTTTTTTCTGAATCCACCACGCGCCATGTCCAAACCCACGCACCTTGTCCGCCTTGCCACAACGCTGGGCGCCAGCTGTCTCAGCCTGGTGGCCCATTCCAACCCTTACTTTGACGCCACCCTGCCCCACCACACGGAAAGTGGCTTTCGCAACACGGCACCCGACACCGCGCCCAAAAAACTGGGCGAGCTGCTGCGCTGGCGCTGGGACGCTGTGCGAAACGATTTGCCGCCACCCGCCCAAACACCCACACCCACCACTGCGCCAGACCTGCCACGCATCCGCGGCTACCAGCGCAGCGCCCCGGGCAGCAGCGCCGCACGGTCCGCATCGCCCCCGGCGGTGACCTGGATTGGCCACGCCAGCACCTTGGTGCAGGCCGGGGGCCTCAACGTGCTGACCGACCCCATCTTCAGCGAGCGCGCTTTTCCAGTGCAAATTGCCGGTCCGAAGCGCGCGCAGCCGCCCGGCGTGGCGCTGGACGACTTGCCACCGATTGACGTGGTCGTCATCTCGCACAACCACTACGACCACCTGGACCGCGCCAGCGTGGTGGGCCTAAACGCCCGTGCCCAGCAAGATGGCAGCAACACGCTGTTTTTGGTGCCGCTGGGGCAAAAACCCTGGTTTGAAGACCTGGGCATCACCCGCGTGGTGGAGCTGGACTGGTGGCAAAAGCACACGGTGCGCGGCGTGGATTTTTACCTGACCCCTGTGCAGCACTGGTCGGCGCGCGGTGTCTTTGACCAAAGCCATACCTTGTGGGGCGGCTGGTCGGTGTTTGCGGCCGATTTGCACTGGTACTTTGGCGGCGACGCCGGTTACAGCGCCGACTTTGCAGAGACACAGCGGCGTTTTGCCGAGCTTCATACGCCCGAGTTAGGCGGCGGTTTTGACCTGGCGCTGATCCCGGTCGGGGCTTACGAGCCGCGCTGGTTTATGCAGGCGCACCACATGAACCCCGCTGAAGCCGTGCAAGCGCACCAGGACTTGCAGGCCAAGCGAAGCGTGGCGGTGCACTGGGGCACTTTTACCCTGACCGACGAGCCGCTGGACCAACCGCCCAAAGACCTGGCACTGGCGCGCGCTGACAAGGGCCTAAACGACACCGACTTCGCGCTGTTCAAAATCGGCGAGACGCGCAACGTGCCCGCCCGCAGCGCCCCGCTCGTTACCTTGTCGATGCCCGGCCCACTTGCCGCGATTGCCACAAGCGCAGCGCCATAAAGCCCACCAACTAATTCGCAGCACCTGCCTGCCCCCCAATCTGTCTTTTTGGAGCGGATCTATGTTTGATTTTTTCTTGGCCGTCGTACACCACCTGGCGGTGTTTTCTTTGCTGGCCATCGTGGTGGCCGAACTTTCCCTGGTGCGCCGTGGCATGGACCCGGCAACCGTGGCCACCGTAGCGCGCATTGACCTGGCTTATGGCGCGCTGGCCGCTATTGCTCTGGCGGTGGGCGTAGTACGCGCGGTGTACGCGGCCAAGGGCTGGTACTTCTATTCAAACAATGGCTTCTTCTGGGCCAAGATCGCGGTCTTTGTGGTGGTGGGCTTGTTGTCGGTTCCGCCCACGCTGAAGTTCATTCAATGGCGCAAGCTGCAGCATCGCCCACAGGACGCGCAAGTGGACGCGGTGCGCGTCTACCTGTGGGCAGAGCTGGCCTTGTTTGCGCTGCTTCCCTTGTGCGCAGCCGCTATGGCGCGGGGGTATGGGCAGTTCGACTAGCCGGGTCCAGGGGGAAGGCAAGGTTTGGCTAATTACAATCGGCGAACTGCCAGACCCGTCTGGCGAGCGCTTTGCCGCCAGCTTGGCCGCAGCGCGCCCTTCCCACCCAAAGGACACTCCCCATGAAATGCGGCATCGTAGGCCTGCCCAATGTCGGTAAATCGACCCTGTTTAACGCGCTGACCAAAGCCGGCATCGCGGCAGAAAACTACCCTTTTTGCACCATCGAGCCCAATGTGGGCGTGGTCGAGGTGCCAGACCCGCGCCTGCAGCAGCTCGCCGCCATCATCACGCCAGAGCGCATCGTGCCGGCCATTGTGGAATTTGTGGACATTGCCGGCCTGGTGGCGGGTGCGAGCACGGGCGAAGGCCTGGGCAACAAGTTTTTAGCCCACATCCGCGAAACCGACGCCACCATCAACGTGGTGCGCTGCTTCGAGGACGACAACGTGATCCACGTGGCCGGCCGGGTGGATCCGATTGCTGATATTGAGGTGATTCAGACCGAACTGTGTCTGGCCGACCTGAGCGCGGTAGAGAAAGCCCTGCACCGCGTGACCAAGCTGGCGCGCTCGGGCGACAAAGAGTCGATCAAGCTGGTGGCTATTCTTGACAAATGCCAGGCCGCGTTAAACGAAGCCAAGCCGGTGCGTACGCTGGATTTCAGCAAAGAAGAGCAGCCGCTCTTGAAGCAGTTCTTCTTGATCACCGCCAAGCCCGCCATGTTTGTGGCCAACGTGGCCGAAGACGGGTTTGAGAACAATCCCATGCTGGACCGCCTAAAAGCCTTTGCCGCCGCGCAAAATGCCCCCGTGGTGGCAATTTCTGCCAAGATGGAAGCAGAAATGAGCGAGATGAGCGACGAGGACCGCCAGATGTTCCTAGAAGAACTCGGCCAGACCGAGCCCGGCCTGAATCGCCTGGTGCGCTCCGCATACACCTTGTTGGGCCTGCAAACCTATTTCACGGCCGGTGTCAAAGAAGTGCGCGCCTGGACCATCCACGTGGGCGACACTGGCCCGCAGGCCGCAGGGGTTATTCACACCGATTTTGAAAAAGGCTACATTCGCGCCCAGACCATTGCTTTTGAAGACTTTATCGCCTTCAAAGGGGAGCAAGGCGCCAAAGATGCGGGCAAGATGCGCGCAGAAGGCAAAGACTACGTCGTCAAGGACGGCGATGTAATGAATTTCTTGTTTAGCTCGTAATTTGTAATAACAACCAGGAGACACCATGGCCGGACTAGTAAAAGAGATCGATCCCGACGGTTTGCTAGAGTTTTCGGTGGTCTACACCGACCGCGCGCTCAACCACATGTCGCTGCGCTTTCAGGGCGTGATGCGCGACATCTCGGGCATTTTGAAATCGGTCTACCACGCGCCTTCGAGCGTGCTGGTGCCCGGCAGCGGCACCTTTGGCATGGAAGCGGTGGCCCGCCAATTTGCCACCGGCAAAAAAGCGCTGGTCATCCGTAACGGCTGGTTTAGCTACCGCTGGTCTCAGATTTTTGACATGGGCCACATTCCGGCCCAGACCATTCTGGTCAAGGCGCGCCGCACCACAGATTCTTCACAATCCCCCTGGGTGCCTTGCCCGATTGAGGAAATGGTTTCTACCATCTTGGCTGAGAAACCCGACGTGGTGTTCGCGCCCCATGTAGAAACATCGGCCGGCCTGATCTTGCCCGACGACTACCTTCGCGCCGTGGCCGACGCGGTGCACCAGGTGGGTGGCTTGTTTGTGCTGGACTGCATTGCCTCGGGAACCATCTGGGTTGACATGGAAGCCACCGGCGTGGACGTGCTGATTACAGCGCCCCAAAAAGGCTGGAGCGGATCGCCCTGCTGCGCCATGGTGATGCTCAGTGCCCGCGCCCGCACCGCTATTGATGGCACCACCAGTAGCAGCTACGCCTGCGACCTCAAAAAATGGCTGCAAGTGATGGAGGCCTATGAGAACGGCACCCACATGTACCACACCACCATGCCCACCGACGCGATCACGCGCCTGCGCGAAGTGATGCTGGAAACCCAGGCCTACGGCTTTGAGAAAGTGCGCGACGAACAACTCGAACTAGGCCACCAGGTGCGCGCTCTGATGGAGAGCCGCGGCTTTGTCAGCGTGGCGGCCGAGGGCTTTAAGGCCCCCGGCGTGGTGGTGAGCTACACGACCGACCCCGGCATGCAAAGCAGCAAAAAGTTTCTGGCCCTGGGCATGCAAACCGCAGCGGGTGTGCCCCTGCAGTGCGACGAACCGGCCGACTTCATGACCTTTCGCATTGGCCTGTTTGGCCTGGAAAAGCTGCACAATGTGGAACGCAGCGTGGGCCACCTGGCGGCGGTGCTGGACCAGATGGAGCTGGCGGCAAGCTAGGGTTTCGTCGCCCCTGCGGGCGACACATTGAAACAAGGGGTTCGCATGCAAGGGCGATCAGCTGCTGAAGAGCTCGGAATGCGTGCCCGCGCGCACAAAGTTGATCGCGTTGGCCTCAACTTGGTAAATCAACAAGAAATCGCCGCCAATATGGCATTCGCGGTGATCTGCCCAAGCTCCCTTCAGTGAATGGTCTAGCCATTCGGAGCCAAGGGGCGCGTCATTGGCGATCAGCAAGAGCGTGGCCTCTTTGAGTCGGACCATGTGAAAACGCCCGGAATGGGACAGCCGCTGCCAGTCCTTCAGGAAGGCTTCGGCTGCAACGCCGCCGCTGATTGCACGCCCTTCTCCAGTAACACCGTCCGCAAAACCATATCCACAATCAACGCCTCCGCCGCCGCAAAGTCCGCCTCTTCTAGCGCCGGTTTGCCCAGCACCAGGCTGATCTGGCTGGCCCAGTCGGCGTAGACCTGGGTGGACGCCCAGAGCAAGACCATTAGGTGGCGGCCGTCCAGGGGGCGGCACAGGCCGCGTTCGGCCCAGCGATTCAGGATCGCCACGTCGGCTTGCACCGCCGGTATCACCCGCGCGGAAATTTCGGCTGAAAAAATGGGGGCGCCAGACACCACTTCGTTGGCGTAGACGCGCGAATCGTCGGGGTGTTCGCGCGAAAAGCGCAGTTTGCCGGCAATGTATTCGCGCAGCGCTTGTTCGGGGTCGTCGGGGCGCTGGCTCAAGGCGTCCATGTAGGAAAGCCACACGTCTAGCACGCCGTGCAGCACGCGGCGGTACAGCTCTTCTTTGCTGGGAAAGTAGTACAGCAGGTTTTGCTTGGATGCGCCCACTTCGCGCGCAATGTGGTCCAAGGACACGCCGCCAAAGCCGCGCTGGGCAAACAGGCGCTTGGCGGCGGCCAAGATGTCGGCCTCTAGCAGCTTGCGGGCCTGGCTGACCTTGACGGCTTTGGGCTTGACCACCTTTAACCCTGCCTCCATGGGCTTGGTCGCCCTGGGTTTGGTGGTTTTGGGTTTGACGGTGGTGGGCGGCGCCGGGTTTTTCATTTTTCTGGTACGGGTATTGCTAGATCGATATCTAGGGTTTTTACCAATTGGTAAAACAATTATTACTGGATTAAATAAACCACGCAAACAGATTCGCGCACTGCCACGGGCTTGTGCGAATCGGCAAGCCATTTTGATGCTACCCACGCGATTGGAAAACACACCATGCAAGCAGACGCTCTGACGCCCGGGGTCCACGCCGGGCGCCTACCCCCGGCGCAATACGCCCACAACTTTTGCGACGCGCACCCGCCGCTCAGTCTGGCGCAAGCCAAGATTGAGGCCGATCGCTGCTATTACTGCTTTGACGCGCCCTGCCAAACCGCTTGCCCCACGGGCATCGACGTGCCCAGCTTTATCCACCGCATTGCCGATGACAACCCGCGCGGCGCGGCGCGCACTATTTTGGAATCCAACCCCTTGGGCGGCATGTGCGCCCGGGTCTGCCCCACCGAGGTGCTGTGCGAACAGGCCTGCGTGCGCAACACGCATGAGGACAAGCCGGTCGAGATTGGCCTGCTGCAGCGCTACGCCACCGACCACCTGATGGCCCACCCCGGCGCGCCCTTGTTTACCCGCGCAGCCGCCACCGGGCGCCGCGTGGCGGTGGTGGGCGCCGGGCCCGCCGGGTTGGCCTGCGCCCACGGCCTGGCGCGCCTGGGCCACAGCGTGGTGCTGATGGACGCGAGCCCCAAGCTCGGCGGCCTGAACGAATACGGCTTGGCCACCTACAAAACCACCGACGGCTTTGCGCAAAAAGAGGTTGCCTGGCTGCTGTCGATTGGCGGCATTGAGGTGCGCCGCGGCGTGGCGCTGGGGGGCGAGTTGCAGCTTGATGCCCTTACACAAGAGTTTGACGCCGTATTTCTAGGCATGGGCTTAGGCGGCGTGAACAGCATTGGCATTGCCGAGCCGCAGGCCAGTGGCCTGCGCAACGCGGTGGACTTTATTGCCGAGCTGCGCCAGGCCAGCAACCCGGCCACGGTGCCGGTGGGCCGGCGCGTGGTGGTGATAGGCGGCGGCATGACGGCGGTGGACGCGGCTGTGCAGTCCAAGAAGCTGGGGGCGCAGTCGGTGAGCATCGTGTACCGCCGTGGTGCGTCAGACATGGGCGCATCGCACCACGAACAGGCGTGGGCACTAGAAAACGGCGTGCACATCCACCACTGGGCCAGCCCGACGCAGCTGCTGGCCGCAGACGGCCAGATCAGCGGCGTCGAATTTAGTCGCATGCAAATGGCCGACGGCAAGTTAGGCGCCACTGGCGAACACTTTGTTCTAGAGGCCGATGTGGTGCTCAAAGCCATTGGCCAAACCCTGGTGGCGCAGCCACTGGGCAGCGCGCTGGAGCTAAAAGGCGGGCGCATCGTCACAGATGCCGAAGGCCAAACATCCCACGCCAAGGTGTGGGCTGGCGGCGACTGCCGCTTTGGCGGACGCGACCTCACGGTCGAAGCCGTGGAGCACGGCAAAGTGGCCGCCCATTCCATCCATTCCGCGCTCAGCGTCATCACCGCCTGACCCCCCGACAGCACCAGAAAGCAACGTATGGCCAATTTGCAATCCACCTTTGCCGGCATCCACAGCCCCAACCCCTTTTGGCTGGCGTCTGCGCCACCCACCGACAAGGCCTACAACGTCAACCGCGCTTTTGAAGCCGGTTGGGGTGGCGTGGTCTGGAAGACGCTGGGCGAGGCCGGTCCGCCCATCGTCAACGTGAGCGGCCCGCGCTATGGCGCGCTACTCACGCCTGACCGGCGGCTGATGGGCTTTAACAACATTGAGCTGATTACCGACCGCGACTTGGAGCTCAATCTGCGCGAGATTGCAGAAGTCAAACGCCTGTGGCCAGACCGCGCCATGGTGGTGTCGCTGATGGTGCCTTGCGAAGAGGCGTCTTGGAAAGCCATATTGCCCCGCGTAGAAGACACGGGCGCTGACGGCATTGAACTCAACTTTGGCTGCCCGCACGGCATGAGCGAGCGCGGCATGGGCGCGGCCGTGGGCCAGGTGCCCGAGTACATCCAAATGGTCACGCAGTGGTGCAAGCAGTACAGCAAGCTTCCGGTGATCGTGAAGCTCACGCCCAACATCACCGACATCCGCAACCCCGCGCGCGCTGCCAAAAACGGCGGGGCGGACGCGGTGTCGCTCATCAACACCATCAACTCCATCATGGGCGTGGACCCGTATTCGCTGACCATGAGCCCTTCCACCGGCGGCAAGGGCTCGCACGGCGGCTACTGCGGCCCGGCGGTCAAGCCCATTGCCCTGAACATGGTGGCCGAAATCGCACGCGACCCGCTAACAGCCGGCCTGCCGATATCGGGCATAGGCGGCATAGGCACCTGGCGCGACGCGCTGGACTACCTGGCCCTGGGCGCAGGCAATGTGCAGGTGTGCACTGCGGCCATGGTCTACGGCTTCAAGATCGTGCAAGAGATGAATGATGGCCTGTCGAACTACATGGACGAGATGGGCTTTGCGGCCGTGAGCGACATTGTGGGCAAGGCGCTGCCCACGGTGTCTGATTGGCGCTACCTGAACCTGAACCACATCACCAAGGCGGTGATCAACCAAGACAGCTGCATCAAGTGCGGGCGCTGCCACATTGCCTGCGAAGACACCTCGCACCAAGCCATTACCGCCAGCAAAGACGGCAAGCGCCACTTTGAGGTGAAGAACGACGAATGCGTGGGCTGCAACCTGTGTGTGACCGTTTGCCCCGTGCCCGAATGCATCACCCTGCGCGACCTGGCCCCCGGCGAGCTGGATGAGCGCACCGGCAAAACCGTGCAGGCCGCGCACGCCGACTGGACCAGCCACCCCAACAACCCGATGCGGGTGGCGGCCTGAAACCCGTGCTTTCACCAATGACAAGCCCTGCCAACTGCCCTATTCTGTAACCCCCTTTGCCACAGGAACCCGAGCCCATGACCACACTTTTGATTCGCGGCGGCACCGTCGTTAACGCTGACCGGGCCTTCAAGGCCGATGTGATGACCCAGGACGGAAAAATTACCGCCGTGGGCGAAAACCTGGCCGCGCCCGCAGGCGCCACCGTGGTGGACGCCGGCGGCCAATACGTGATGCCCGGCGGTATAGACCCGCACACGCACATGCAGCTGCCCTTCATGGGCACCACCACCATGGACGACTTTTATACCGGCACGGCGGCGGGTCTCGCCGGGGGCAACACCACCATCATCGACTTTGTGATTCCCAACCCCCAGCAAAGCCTGCTGGAGGCCTACCAAACCTGGCGCGGCTGGGCGGAAAAGTCGGCCAGCGACTACAGCTTTCACGTAGCCATCACCTGGTGGAGCGAGCAGGTGCGCCAAGAGATGGGCACGCTGGTGCAAAACGAGGGCGTGAACAGCTTCAAGCACTTTATGGCCTACAAAAACGCCATCATGTGCGACGACGAGACGCTGGTAAACAGCTTCAAGCGCAGCCTCGAACTCGGCGCCATGCCCACGGTGCATGCCGAGAACGGCGAACTGGTTTACTTGCTACAAAAACAAGTGGCCGAGATGGGCATCACCGGCCCCGAAGGCCACCCGCTGTCGCGCCCGCCCATGGTCGAAGGCGAAGCCGCCAACCGCGCCATTGCGATTGCCGAGGTGCTCAACGTGCCGATTTATGTGGTGCACGTGAGCTGCATCGAAGCCGCTGACGCCATTGCGCGCGCCCGCGCCCGTGGTCAGCGCGTTTACGGCGAAGTGCTGGCCGGCCACTTGGTGGTGGACGACAGCGTCTACCGCCACCCCGACTTTGCCACTGCCGCCGCCTACGTGATGAGCCCGCCCTTTCGCAGCAAAGAGAACCAAGAAGTGCTGTGGCGCGGCCTGCAAAGTGGTAACTTGCACACCACGGCCACCGACCATTGCACTTTTTGCGCAGCACAAAAAGCGGTGGGCAAAGACAATTTTTCCAAAATCCCCAACGGATGCGGCGGTGTGGAAGAGCGCCTGGCGGTGATATGGGATGCAGGCGTCAAGACCGGGCGCCTGACGCCATCGGAGTTTGTGGCCATTACCTCGGCCAATACGGCCAAGCTGTTCAACATCTACCCGCAAAAGGGGAGTGTTTCGGTGGGGGCGGATGCGGATTTGGTGGTGTGGGACCCAGCGGGGACCAAGACTTTGTCTGCGGCGACCCAGCACAGCAAGGGGGATTTCAATATTTTTGAGGGTCGGACGGTTACTGGCATTCCTAGTCATACGGTTAGTCGGGGGGAGCTTGTTTTTGTGCAGGGGGATTTGCGGGCTGTTCGCGGGGCGGGGCGGTACGTCAAACGCCCGGCGTTTAGCTCGAATTTTGAAGCTTCGCGGTTGAGGGCGGAGGCGTTGCGGGCTACTGCTGTCAGTCGGTGAGTTTGCTTGTTTGTTTATGTTGCGTTTGCCCCCCATCCCCCAACCCCTTACCCCCGGCGGGGGCAAGGGGAGCTTGAACAGCCAATTTTGTTTTGTCACTCCGGCTGGGCTTCTACGGCTCGGTGCTTGGTGTGGGTTTGCACAGACTATTGCAGGTGGGGGCGCGCACCCGATGCGCGCCCTGCTTGGCCGGAGCGCTGCTGGGTTTGGAGCCCTGTCTTGGTCGGCACGATGTTTGCGCAAGCAAACGAGTGCCGGAGTTGGACTTGGATGTTCAAGCCATTCAGGCCGTGCTGAGCAGCGCAGCGCGCGGCGGATCAGGGCGGGCGCTTGTTTGAGCGAAGCGAGTTTGCGCACGACCCCGCCGCGTGCGAGCAGCGCAAGGAACCCCGAAGGGGCACGGCCTGTGGCTCGCCTTTCTTTTGCTTACTTTTCTTTGGCGAAGCAAAGAAAAGTGAGTCGGCTGCCGGGCCGAACCCCGACTTGCCACGTAAACCACAACCCAAGAGGAAAAAAGATATGACAGCAACAGCATTAGACATCTCAACAATCCGCATCAACGGCGACCGCCTTTGGGCCTCCCTCATGGAACTCGCCCAAATCGGCGCCACGCAAAAGGGCGGGGTTTGCCGCCTCACCTTGACCGACCTGGACAAACAAGGCCGCGACCTGATCGTTCGCTGGGCGCGTGAAGCTGGTATGACGGTCACGATTGACAAGATCGGCAACGGCTTTATGCGCCGCGCCGGGCGCAACAACAATTTGCCGCCCATCATGACGGGCAGCCACATTGACACCCAGCCCACCGGCGGCAAGTTTGATGGCAATTACGGGGTGTTGGCCGGCATTGAAGTGGTGCGCACCCTGAACGACCTGGGCATTGAAACCGAGGCGCCGATTGAGGTGGCGTTTTGGACCAACGAAGAAGGCTCGCGCTTTGTGCCGGTGATGATGGGATCGGGCGTGTTTGCCAAGGCATTTACGCTGGAGCACGCCTATGCCGCCACCGACACCGAGGGCAAAACCGTGGGCGCGGAGCTCGCGCGCATTGGCTATGTGGGCGACCAGGAACCCGGCGACCACCCGATTGGCGCGTACTTTGAGACGCATATCGAGCAAGGCCCGGTGCTGGAGGACAACGACATCACCATTGGCGTGGTGCAAGGCGTGCTGGGCATTCGCTGGTTTGACTGCACCGTGACCGGTATGGAAGCCCACGCTGGCCCCACGCCCATGGCGCTGCGCCGCGACGCCATGCAGGTGGCCACGCACATCATGCAAGAGACGGTGGCCGCGGCGCTGCGCCACGCGCCGCACGGGCGCGGCACCGTGGGCATGGTGCAGGTGCACCCCAACAGCCGCAACGTGATTCCGGGGCGCGTCAAGTTCAGCATCGACCTGCGCAACGCCACCGACGCGCTGGTGGACCAAATGGCCGACGAGGTGAAAGCCTTTGCCGCACGCAAGAGCCAAGAGACCGGGCTGGACGTCAAGATCGAGATGGTGTCGAGCTACTCGGCCATCGGCTTTCATGCCGACTGCATTGACGCGGTGGCGCGCGCAGCGGCCAAGCTGGGTTACTCGAACATGCCGGTGGTCTCGGGCGCAGGGCACGACGCGGTCTACATGGCCAAGCTAGCGTCCAGCGGCATGATCTTTATTCCCTGCAAAGACGGCATCAGCCACAACGAGATTGAAGACGCCAAGCCCGAGCACATTACGGCCGGTTGCAACGTTTTGCTGCACGCTATGCTGGAGCGCGCTGGCACTTGATCTGCCCCACTTCCTAAAAATCAATGGGCGTACCGCCCTTGTACCGGGCTGCTGCGGCAGCGTTTTTTGCTCGTGTTTTACTTCTGGAGAATATATGTCCCTGAAAATTTCCCGACGCCACTCTGTGGCTCTGGCTGCGCTGGTCTGCGCATCTGTGATGGCACCCGGACTCGCACTGGCCCAGGCAAAGATCAAGGTGGCCGGTATTTACACCGTACCTTTTGAGCAGCAATGGGCAGGGCGCCTGCACACCGCGCTCAAGGCGGCAGAGGCGCGTGGCGAGATTGAATACAAGGCCAGTGAAAACGTGTCCAATGCCGACTACGAGCGTGTCATGCGCGAGTACGCTACGGCTGGCAACACCCTGATCGTGGGCGAAGCCTTTGCCGTAGAAGCCGCTGCCCGCAAGGTCGCCAAGGACTTCCCCAAAGTGTCGTTCCTTATGGGATCAAGCGGCAAACCCGCAGCGCCTAACTTCAGCGTGTTTGACAACTACATTCAAGAACCGGCTTACCTGTCTGGCATGGTGGCTGGCGGCATGACCAAAAGCAACAAGATCGGCATGGTCGGCGGCTTCCCGATTCCCGAAGTCAACCGCCTGATGAACGCCTTCATGGCCGGCGCCAAAGAGACCAACCCCAAGGTCGAATTCAGCGTGAGCTTTATCAACAGCTGGTTTGACCCACCCAAGGCCAAGGAAGCCGCTTTTGCCATGATCGACAAAGGCGCAGACGTGCTGTACGCCGAGCGCTTTGGCGTCTCGGACGCCGCCAAGGACAAAGGCAAGCTGGCCATTGGCAACGTAATCAACACCCAAGCCCAGTACCCCGACACTGTGGTGGCCTCTGCAATGTGGCACTTTGAGCCTTCGGCTGATCGCGCTATCAAACTGGTCAAAGAAGGCAAGTTCACCGCAGAAGACTACGGCCAGTATTCGATGATGAAGTACAAGGGCTCGTCTCTGGCGCCGCTTGGGACCTTTGAGAAAAAGGTGCCTGCGGATATTGTGGCCAAAATGACGGCCAAAGAGAAGGCTATTTTGGACGGCAAGTTCACAGTGAAGGTGGACGACAACCAGCCAAAATCTAGCGCCAAGTGACGGCACCGATTGCCTGATTTCGCTCTGAAACACACCCTCACGCGCGAGGGTGGTTTTTTATGACTGACCGCGTTCTTTCACTCGTCAACATCAGCAAAAGTTTTGGCAGTCTTGTGGCCAATGACACGATTTCGCTCGATCTGAAGGCGGGCGAAATTCTGGCGCTCTTGGGCGAAAACGGCGCGGGCAAGTCTACGCTTGTCTCGATTTTGTTTGGCCACTACACCGCTGACTCCGGCAGCATCACGGTGTTTGGCAAACCTTTGCCTGCCGGTGACCCCAAGGCCGCGCTCGATGCCGGCATTGGCATGGTGCACCAGCACTTCACGCTTGCGGACAACCTGAGCGTGCTCGACAACGTGATGATGGGCTCCGAGTCGCTGTGGCTGCCCCTGACGCGCCGCGCCGCCGCCCGTGCCAAACTGGCGCAGGTTGCGCAGCGCTTTGGCCTGGCTGTGGATGCTGACGCGCTGGTGGGACAACTTTCGGTGGGTGAGCGCCAGCGGGTCGAGATCTTGAAGGCGCTCTACCGGGGCGCGCGTATTCTGATTCTGGACGAGCCCACCGCCGTGCTCACGCCGCAGGAAAGCGAAGCGCTGTTTGCGGTGCTAGCGCAGATGGTGGCGCAGGGCCTGTCGATTATTTTCATTAGCCATAAGCTCGCCGAAGTGCTGCGGGTGTCGCAGCGCGTGGCAGTGCTGCGCGCGGGAAAACTGGTCGCCCAAGCCGATGCGCAGGGCACGACGCAGGCGCAGCTGGCGCAGTGGATGGTGGGCCACTCGGTGAGCCCACCGCAGCGCCGCCCATCGCCGCACACCGGAGAAGCCGTTTGCGTGCTGCAAAACGTGAGCACCGCGCCCGGGCGCGAGCGGCTCGCTGGCGTGTCGCTCGCCTTGCACGGCGGCGAGATCGTGGCCGTTGCCGGTGTCTCGGGCAACGGGCAGGTTGCGCTGGCGGAAGCCCTGTGCGGCACGCGCCACACCACCGCCGGACGCATTGAATTTTTGGGCCAAGCATTGCCGCCGTCACCGTCTGACCTGGTAGCAATGGGTGTGGCGCGTATTCCTGAAGACCGCCACGCCGTGGGCTTGGTCGGTGATTTGCCGGTCTGGGAAAACGCTGTATCTGAGCGCCTGCGCGGCGGTATTTTCTCGCGCTGGTCATGGGTCAAGCGCCGCGCAGCGCAGGCCTATGCCAAAGCGGTGATTGGGCGTTTTGATGTGCGCGGCGGTGGCCCTAACACGCCAGCGCGTGCGCTTTCGGGCGGCAATATGCAAAAACTCGTTTTGGGCCGCGCGCTAATGCACCCAGCCAGCCTACAAAACCCAAACAATCCGGCATTCACGCCCAAACTCATCATCGCCCACCAGCCCACCTGGGGTCTTGACATTGGCGCCGTGGCCTACGTGCAGGCACAACTCATTGCTGCGCGCGACGCGGGCGCTGCAGTGCTGCTGATCTCGGACGACCTGGACGAAGTGCTCACGCTAGGCGACCGGGTGGCGGTGATGCACGGCGGCCACCTGAGCGAGGCCAAACCAGCGCTGGACTGGAGCCGTGAGTCCATTGGCCTGGCCATGGCCGGTGTGGCGCACACGCCCTACCCTGAAGAGGCGCCGCATGCGGCTTGAAAAACGGCAAAGCAGCTCGGCGCTGGCTTTGGTGCTGGCGCCCATTAGCGCCGTGGCGTTCACCCTGATGGTCAGCGCCTTGCTGGTGCTTTGGGCGGGCGCGCCGGTGGGCCAGACCTATGGGCTGCTGCTGCAAGGCGCTTATGGATCGGTTTTTGCCTTGAGCGAGACGCTCACGCGCGCCATTCCGCTCATGCTCACCGGTCTGGCGGCCACGGTGGCGTTCAAAGCCAAGCTGTTCAATATTGGCGCCGAAGGCCAGCTCTATGTGGGGGCGCTAGCGGCGGTGGCAGTGGGCGGAATGCACGGGGGCATCGGCTGGGACTTGCCCCCAGCCGTCTTGTTTGTACTGATGATGCTGGCCGCCGCGCTGGCCGGGGCCTTGCTGCTGCTAGGGCCCGCGCTCATGAAGTCGCGCCTGGGGGTGGACGAGGTGGTGACCACGCTGCTGCTGAACTTTATTGTGCTGCTGCTGGTGTCCCTCATGCTCGACGGCCCGATGAAAGACCCAACTGCCATGGGCTGGCCGCAAAGCGTGGCGCTGCTCGGTGAGCTGGAGCTCTCCCGGCTCATACCGCAAACGCGCGTGCACACCGGCCTGCTGGGCGCGGTGGCGCTGGCTGTGGCCCTGTGGGCGCTGATGAAATACACGGTGCTCGGCTTTGACATTCGTGCCCTGGGCGCCAACCCGCGCGCTGCGGCCTTTGCCGGGGTGCCGGTCACGCGCACCGTGGTGATGGTGGCGCTGCTCTCGGGCGGGCTGGCTGGACTGGCCGGAGCCATTGAGGTGGCAGGGCGCACCAGCTACCTGACGCTAGACATGTCGCCGGGCTACGGCTACAGCGGCATTGTGATTGCCATGCTGGCGGCGCTGCACCCGCTGGTCGTGGTGGTGGCCAGCGTGTTTGTGGCAGGCATGCTGGTGGGCGCCGACAGCATGAGCCGCGCCGTTGGTGTGCCAACGTTTATTGCCGATGTGATCGTGGCCGCATCGCTGATTTCCGTGCTGGTGGCCACGCTGCTGACGCAGTACCGGGTGCGCTGGAAATGAGCGAGTTTTTGGACATCCTGGCCAACCCAGCCTTCTGGGTTGCCGTGTTGCGCATCGCCACGCCGCTGATTTTTGGCACCCTGGGCGTGCTGCTGTGCGAGCGCGCAGGCGTGTTGAACCTGGGCATTGAGGGCATCATGGTGGCTGGGGCCTTTAGCGGCTGGCTCGCGGTGTATGCGGGCGCTCCGCTGTGGGGCGGCGTGCTGGTGGCTGCGCTCACGGGCGCGGTGCTGGGCCTGCTGCATGCCTTTTTGACGGTGGTGCTCGCGCTGTCGCAGCATGTGTCGGGCCTGGGCATTACCCTGCTGGCCACGGCCTTGAGCTACTACGGTTACCGCGTGAGTTTCCCCAAGGTGTCCACGCCGCCAACCATCACGCCCTTTCAAGAAATGGGCTGGCTGGGCCTGCCTGTCCTGTCGCAGCAAACACCACTAACCCTGCTGGCCTTGGTGGCCGTGCCGCTGGTGGCCTATATGTTGTATCGCACGCCGGTGGGTCTGGCAGTGCGCATGGTGGGCGAAAACCCACAGGCAGCCGAAGGCCAGGGTGTGTCGGTGGCGGGGGTGCGCACCGGCGCGATTGTGCTGGGCTCGGCCTTTATGGGCGTGGCGGGTTCGTTCCTGACGCTCTCGGCCTTCAACGCCTTTTTCTTCAATATGGTTAACGGGCGCGGCTGGATTTGTGTGGCGCTGGTGGTGTTTGCGTCGTGGCGGCCGGGCAAGGCGCTGTTAGGGGCGCTGCTGTTTGCGTTTTTTGATGCGCTGCAACTGCGGCTTCAGCAGTCTGGAACTGCGGTGCTGCCCTACCAGATGTACCTTATGCTGCCCTATGTGCTGTCCATCTTGGCGCTGGTGCTGGTGGCCCGCCGGGCCAGCTACCCGCAAGCATTGATGAAACCCTACCGCAAAGGCGAACGCTAAGTGCTCGATCTGCTCATCCACAACGCCACCCTGCCCGACGGGCGCACCCATATGTCGGTGGCGGTGCAAGACGGCCGCATCAGTGAGGTAAGCGCCGGCCTGCAAGCCCCGGCCCACGAGACGCTGGACGCGCAGGGCCAGCTGCTCAGCCCGCCTTTTATTGACGCGCATTTCCACATGGACGCCACGCTGAGCTACGGCCTGCCGCGCGTGAATGCTTCGGGCACGCTGCTCGAAGGCATTGCGGTCTGGGGTGAACTCAAGCCCCTGCTCACGCAAGAGGCGCTGGTCGAGCGCGCCCTGGCCTATTGCGACTGGGCCGTGGCCAAGGGCCTGCTGGCCATTCGCACCCATGTGGATGTGTGCGACCCGCGCTTGCTGGCGGTGGACGCGTTGCTTGCGGTCAAACGTCGGGTCGCGCCCTATATCGACATGCAATTGGTCGCCTTTCCGCAAGACGGCGTACTGCGCGGCAAAACCGGGCCGAAAGAGCATCTGGACACGCTCAAGCGTGCGCTTGACCGGGGCGTGGACGTGGTCGGTGGCATTCCACACTTTGAGCGCACCATGGCCGACGGGGCTTTGAGCGTCAAGCTGCTGTGCGAACTCGCCGCCGAGCGCGGCCTGCGCGTGGACATGCACTGCGACGAATCGGACGACCCGCTCTCGCGCCACGTCGAAACCCTGGCCTTTGAGACCCAGCGCCTGGGCCTGCAGGGGCGTGTCACCGGCTCGCACCTCACGTCTATGCACAGCATGGACAACTACTACGTAAGCAAACTCATTGCGCTGATAGTCGAGTCGGATCTGCAAGTGGTGTCCAACCCGCTGATCAACATCACCCTGCAAGGCCGGCACGACAGCTACCCCAAGCGCCGGGGCATGACGCGCGTGCCCGAGCTGCTGGCCGCCGGTGTGAACGTGGCTTTTGGCCAGGACTGCGCCATGGACCCCTGGTATTGCCTGGGCAGCGGCGACATGCTCGAAGTAGCGCACATGGGCTTGCACGTGGCACAAATGACCAGCCAGGCCGCCATGCGCCAGTGTTTTGATGCGGTGACCGTCAACCCGGCGCGCGTACTGGGCCTGCAAGACTACGGCCTGGCGGTGGGCTGCCACGCCGACTTTGTGCTGCTGCAAGCCGGTGACCCGATCGAAGCCCTGCGCCTGCGCGCCACCCGGCTGCGCGTGTACCGGCGCGGTAAGCTACTGGCCCAGACACCTGCTGCCACCAGCGCCTTGCACTTGGCAGGCCGCCCAGCCAGCACAGCGTGCCGCGCCGAATCTATTCCACGTTTTTGAAACCACTATTCATGCCCCCATCCACACCCGGTGCTGCACTTGCCGTAGACGTCCGCGACGCTTCGCTGATCTACAACCCGCACACCGCCCCGGTCCACGCCCTGTCCAACGTTGATCTGGCCATTGAACCGGGCGAGTTTGTCTCGCTGATTGGCCCTTCGGGCTGCGGCAAAACCACGCTCTTGCGCGTGATTGCCGACCTGGAACACATCACCAGCGGCAGCGTGCTGGTCAACGGCGTCTCACCCCATGACGCGCGCTTGGCACGGGCCTACGGCTATGTGTTTCAGGCCCCGGCGCTGTTTCCCTGGCGCACGGTGCTGGGCAACGTCAAGCTGCCGTTGCAAATCCAAGGCCGGCCGGCTGCCGAGTGCGAGGCGATTGCCCGCGAACAGCTCGCGCGCGTTGGCCTGACAGGTTTTGAGTCCAAATTCCCCTGGCAGCTCTCGGGCGGCATGCAGCAGCGCGCATCCATTGCGCGCGCACTGTCGTTTGAGCCACGCATTTTGATGATGGACGAGCCCTTTGGCGCGCTTGACGAAATCACCCGCGACCGGCTGAACGAACAGTTGCAGCAACTCTGGCAGCGCGAGCGGCGCACCGTGGTGTTTGTGACGCACTCGATTGCTGAGGCGGTGTATTTGTCCACCCGCATCGTGGTCATGTCGCCCCGGCCCGGGCGCATTGTGCGCACCATCACCTCCACCCTGCCCGACGAGCGCCACCTGGGCCTGCGCGATTCGGTGGAATTCATGGAAATGGCGCACGCCGTACGCGAGGCGCTTGCCGATGGCCACCACGACTAGCCCCGCCCCCACCGCGTTTGCGGTTTCGCCGCGCGCCACCGCCTCCTCCTGGGGCGCACGCCTGCGGGAACAAGGCCTGCCGATTTTGGTGATCCTGGCCGCCACCTTGCTGGCTTGGTATGCCCTGACCGTCTACCTGAATGCGCCCGGCGCCATTGAACGCGTGCTTGATCCCAAAGGCCCTTGGGGCTGGCGTGATTTGGTAGACGCCACCCTGGCCATGCAGCGCCCGGTGCTGCCCGCGCCGCACCAGGTGGCGCTCGATTTGTACAGCAGCCTCACAGACTGGCCGCTCGATTCGCCACGCAACCTGCTGTTTCACGTGGCGGTGACCGGTCAAAGCACGCTGGTGGGTTTTGCCATGGGCACCGCACTGGGGCTAATTCTGTCGGTGTGCATCGTGCATTCGCGCACGCTGGACCGGGCGCTCTTGCCCTGGATCGTGGCCTCGCAGTCGGTGCCGGTACTGGCGATTGCGCCCATCGTGCTGGTGATTTTGGGCAGTATGGGCTTTGCCGGCGTGGCGCCCAAGGCAGTGATCGCCATGTATTTGTGCTTTTTCCCGGTCACCGTGGCCATGGTGCAGGGGCTGCGTTCACCCCAGGTGATTGAGACCGAGATGATGCACACCTACGCCGCCACCCGCTGGCAGGCACTGTGGATGCTGCGCCTGCCCGCCGCCTTGCCGTTTTTGTTTCCGGCACTGCGCGTGGGCATTGCCGCTGGGCTGGTGGGCGCGATGGTGGCAGAGCTGCCTACGGGTGCGCAAGCCGGCCTGGGCGCTCGCTTGCTGACGGGCTCCTACTATGGCCAAACCGTGCAAATCTGGTCGGCGCTGGTGATGTCGGCGCTATTGGGCCTGGCGCTCACTGCGGCGATGGCCGCGCTTGAAACCGCCGTGCTCGGACCCCGGAGGCGCGCATGAGCACGCACAACCCCAACCAACGCCCGTGGCTGGCCGCCGCCTGGAATCTAGCCGCCCTGGGCCTGGCCGTGTACTTCCTGTTCTCCAGCTTCGCCGCTACCGACACTCCCAAGGACACGCTGTTTTGGGCGGCCACCGCCACGCTGGCGGTGCTGGCGGTGCTGGGCATACAGCGCCTGGCCGCGCTCGAAGGCAACACGTGGTACCCGCTGCTTACGGCGGCGGTATTTGGCCTGTGGATCCTCTACTTTTGGCAACTGCTAACAGTGGCGCTGGACGTGCCACGCGTACTGTTGCCCGCGCCCTGGCTGATCGTGGTGTCTTTGCAAGAACACCTGCCGGTGCTGGGCAGCGACTTTGTGCAAACCGTGGTCAAGGCGGTGCTGGTGGGCTGGCTGCTGGGCTGCGGATTGGGGTTTGGTGTGGCACTCGCCATTGACCGCCTGCCGTTTTTGCAACGTGGCCTGCTGCCCATTGCGTCCCTGACCAGCACCATTCCGCTGGTGGGCGTAGCGCCCATTGCGGTCATGTGGTTTGGCTTTGACTGGCCGTCCAAGGCGGCGGTGGTGGTGCTGATGACGTTTTTCCCAATGCTGGTGTCCACGCTGGCCGGACTGAAAGCCGCCGACCGGCTGGAGCGTGAGCTGATGCACAGCTACGCTGCTAGCTATGGCCGCACCCTGTGGTCGCTGCGCTTGCCGTCGGCCCTGCCCTTTATCTTCTCGGCGCTCAAGATCAACGCCACCTTGGCGCTGATTGGCGCCATCGTGGCTGAGTTTTTTGGCTCGCCCACCTCGGGCCTGGGCTTTCGCATCTCCACCGAGGCCACGCGCATGAACATGCCACTGGTGTGGGCGGCGGTAACCGTGTCGGCCGTGACCGGCTCGGTGGCCTACGCACTCTTGGCGGCATGGGAGCGGCGCGCCGCGTTTTGGCACCCCTCCATCCGGGGTAAAAAATAAGGCTTATGCCGTGTTTGCCCCCATTGCCTTGACTGTTTTCCCCGCTTACCCTTGTGGGTCGGCTTTTTGTTCCCTGTTTGTTCAACCCTAGGAGTTATCCATGATTCTGCGTTCCAAGTTAACCAAAACGCTGCTGGCCAGCGTGCTGGCCGTGACCGGCTTTGCCGCCAGCGCCCAGGAAAAAGTCACCGTGCAGCTCAAGTGGCTGCCGCAAGCCCAGTTTGCCGGCTACTACGTGGCCCAAGCAAAGGGCTATTACAAGGATGCCGGCCTGGACGTGACCATCAAGGCCGGCGGCCCCGACATCTCGCCCGTGCAAGTGATTGCTGGCAAAGCCGCTGACGTGGTGGTGAACTGGATGCCCGATGCCCTGGCCGCGCGCGAAGCCGGTGTGCCGCTGGTCAACATTGCCCAGGTGTTCAACCAGTCGGGCCTGATGCTGACTTGCAAAAAGTCCAGCGGTGTGAACAGCCCCAAAGACCTCAAGGGCAAGACCCTGGGCGTCTGGTACGGCGGCAATGAATACCCCTTCCTGAACTGGATGTCCAAGCTTGGCTACAAGCCCGACACCGACATCAAGATTCTCAAGCAAGGTTTTAACGTAGACCCGCTACTGCAAAACCAAGCCGCCTGTATTTCGACCATGATTTACAACGAATACTGGCAAGTGGTGGACGCAGGCGTGAAAGAGAGCGAGCTGATCACCTTCTTCTATGAAAAAGAAGGCGTGGCATCTCTGGAAGACGGCTTGTATGTGCTCGAGTCCAACCTGAAAGACCCGGCCTTTGTGGCACGCATGGCCAAGTTCCTCAAAGCCAGCTTCAAGGGCTGGAACGACGCGGTGAAAAACCCGGCTGAAGCCGCCAAGATCGTGGTCAAGGCCGACACTTCGGGCAGCGCCAACGAAGCGGTGCAAAAACGCCAGATGGAAAACGTGGCCAAGCTGATCACCACCGCCAGCACCGCCAAAATGGGTTACCTGGAACCCGCCGCCTATGAGCGCACGGTCAAAGTGCTCTTGTCTAGCGGCAGCTCGCCGGTGATCAAGAAAGACCCGGGCAAAGCTGCCTACTCACACGCGGTGTGGGAAGCGTCTACCAAGTAAGCGCCAAGAAGTAGGTCTGAAACCGACGCCTGAGGGCGTCGGTCGAGCCCCAAGGGTTCAGTTGCTGCGGCAGCTGGACCCTTTTTTATGGGCGCTCAATGGCACCCTTGCGTATCATCAGCATCTTGCTTGATAACTCCGAGCCTCGAACATGCTGCGAATCACCGAACTCAAATTCCCCCTGACCGCCCTGCCGGTCGATACCCGGCGCGCCGCCGACGCCCCCAGCGAAACTGACGAAGACCGCCGCCCCACGGCGCACCCGCTGCCCGCACTCACCCGCATGGCCGCACAGGCGCTGGGTGTGGCGGTGGCGGACATCCAAAGCCTGCAAGTCTTCAAACGCAGTTTCGATGCGCGCAAGGCTGATCTGCTGGCGGTGTTCATCGTGGACCTGGCGCTGGACGCGGCGCTTGAGGATCGACTGCTGGTGCAGTTTTCCGACCACCCGCACATAGGCGCCACGCCCGACATGGCCTACCACGCGGTGCGCCAGGCCCCGGAAAGCCTGCCGCTGCGCCCGGTGGTGGTGGGTTTTGGGCCCTGCGGCATGTTTGCCGCGCTGCTGCTGGCGCAAATGGGTTTCCAGCCCATCGTGCTCGAACGCGGCCCGGCGGTGCGCCAGCGCACCAAAGACACCTGGGACCTGTGGCGCAAACACACGCTGCACCCTGAGAGCAATGTGCAGTTTGGCGAAGGCGGCGCGGGCACTTTTTCCGACGGCAAGCTCTGGAGCCAGATCAAAGACCCGCGCCACCTGGGGCGCAAGGTGATGCAAGAGCTTGTAGAAGCGGGTGCGCCACCCGAGATATTGGTGGAAGCGCATCCGCACATTGGCACCTTCAAACTGGTCAAGGTGGTGGAAAACCTGCGCGAGCGCATCATCGCCCTGGGTGGCGAAGTGCGCTTTGGCCAGCGCGTAACAGACATTCGCACCACCACCGACATGACCACTGCAGGCGAGGTGGCCCGCATCTGCGGCCTGCAGGTGCTAGACCAGACCAGCGGCGCGCTGCAAGAGCTGGCAGCCGACCACGTGGTCATGGCTCTGGGCCACAGCGCGCGCGACACGTTTGCCATGCTGTGGTCGCGCGGCGTGGCCATGCAGGCCAAGCCCTTCTCGGTGGGCTTTCGCATTGAGCACCCGCAGGGCGTGATTGACCGCGCCCGCTGGGGCCGCCACGCTGGGCACCCCCTCTTGGGCGCGGCGGACTACAAACTGGTGCACCATGCCGCCAACGGACGCAGCGTCTACAGCTTTTGCATGTGCCCCGGCGGCACCGTGGTGGCAGCTACATCCGAGCCCGGGCGCGTGGTGACCAACGGCATGAGCCAGTATTCGCGCAACGAGCGCAACGCCAACGCAGGCATCGTGGTCGGCATCGACCCGGCCGACTACCCGCATGACGAAGCCAGCTTCGTGGCAGCCTTTGGCCCGGTGGCCGGCGCACGCTACGCCGCCGAGTCCCGCGCCCTACTGGCAGGCGAGCCGCCCAGCGCCAGCCGCGCACACCCGATGGCGGGCATCGCCATGCAGCGCCAGCTCGAGTCCGCCGCCTATCTACACGGCGGCGCCAATTACGAAGCACCAGGGCAACTGGTGGGTGACTTTTTGGCCGCGCGCGCGTCCAGCGCTTTGGGCGCGGTGCAGCCCTCTTACAAGCCGGGGGTGAAACTGGTGGATTTAGCGGGCAGCCTGCCCGCCTATGCGATTGAGGCGATCCGCGAAGCCATTCCGGTGTTTGGCCGCAAGATCAAAGGCTTTGACATGGCCGACGCGGTGCTCACCGGGGTGGAAACTCGCACCTCAAGCCCGCTCAAAATGCCCCGGGGCGAGGACCTGCAAAGCACCAACTTACGTGGTCTGTACCCGGCTGGCGAAGGCGCCAGCTACGCCGGCGGCATTTTGTCGGCCGGGGTGGATGGGATCAAGGTGGCTGAGGCGCTGTCAATTGCACTGACTTCAGCGTACCAGTCGATCACCGACTAACGCAGGGCCTGAAAAACCGTCTCTGCGCCGGGCTTCCAGTATTGGATAAGAAACCCCACTCCGCCCGCTGCGGCAACCAGCAGGCAGCCGGTAATCCAGGTTTTTTTTACCATCACCGTCCAGTAATCGTCCAGTGCGCGCGGTTTCATTATTTTTTGCACGATGCTGGCGCCGATGACAAATTCCAGCACCACTTCGGCCACATAGCCCGTGAATATCTCAACCCCTATCAGGGGCAAGTAGAGTAAGAAAAAATAAACAACGCCTAACATCAATAATGCAACAGTATTCCCTGTGAACAACCCAATGAGCACATCTACCCACCCTCGAAAAAAAGAGAAATAAGGATCGACCAATTGCGAATGCCATATTTGCTGGTATTGCTTCTGCTCCTCAAGCGAGGCATGTGCGGGCAGCGGGCGCTTATCCTCCTGACGCCAAGAGGCGGCATAAAACCGCGCGCCCCCTAAAAAGCCCAAAAAGTACACCGCTGCGGCGCCCACAGAGTAGCGAACCGCCATCGAATGCACCTGTAAAACATGCAAAAGCAGCGCGCTGCTTGCGCTTCCCACAAGCGCAGACCAGATCAGTAACAGCGCGCCGTGTACGCGCAAGCGGTTCCTGTCCGAATCTCCGATGAACTCCAATGACATACCGCAAACCTCCTAATGCGAATTTTTGAACAACGCCAGCAGCGTACCCGCCACCACAAAAAGGCTGCCAAACACCCGGTTCATGGCGCGGATGTGCGACGCGTCGCGCAGCGCCGTCAGCACCCGTGATGCCAACGCTGTATACCCCGCCATCACCACCAGATCGGTAAATGACAACGTGGCACCAATCACCAGGTACTGCTCCAGCAGCGGCTGGCTCAGCACCAAAAACTACGGCACCACCGCCAGCATGAACACGGTGCCTTTGGGGTTGACGGCGTTGACCATCCAGCCACGCAAGACCATGGAGCGACGCGTGGTTTGCGTGCCCTCGTCACTGCGCACGGCCAGCGGCGTGGCCGGGGCGCGCCACTGCGCAATGCCCAAGTACACCAAATACGCCACGCCCGCCCACTTGACCACGCCAAACGCAGTGGCTGAAGTCGCTACCAGCGCCCCCAAACCCGCGCCTACTAGCAGCAACTGGGTCCAGATGCCGAAGACCAGGCCAAACACCGTGACATAGCCACGGCGAAAGCCATAGTTCAGGCCCGCGCTCATCGAAGCCACCGCACCTGGCCCTGGCGAAATACTAATGGCCCAGCAGGCGGCAAAAAAAGTCAACCAGACCGAAAACTCCACGCAGTACCCCAAAAAAACAAAGCGAACGCCGCAGTTCTGCGGGCGCTCGCTTAAGCAAAAATCAAGCTCAAAGCTATGCGCTTTGCAAGGCGGCAATGCGCTCTTCGATCGGCGGGTGGGTGCTAAAGAGCTGCCCTATGCCCCCGGCAATGCCAAAGGCCGCCACGCTCTTGGGCAAATCGCCGGTGTGCAAGCCGCCAAGGCGCGCCAGTGCGTTGACCATGGGCTGCTTGCGCCCCATCAGCTGCGCAGCACCTGCGTCTGCCCGAAACTCGCGGTGGCGCGAAAACCAGGCCACCACGATGGCGGCGGCAAAGCCCAGCACGATGTCGAGCACGATGGTGGTAATCCAGTAGCCCATGCCAGGGCCGCTGTCGCGGTCGTCGCCTTTGCGCAAAAAGCTGTCCACCGCGTAGCCGATGACGCGGCTCAAAAACACCACAAAAGTGTTCATCACGCCCTGGATCAGCGTCATGGTGACCATGTCGCCATTGGCGATGTGGGCGACTTCGTGGGCGATGACAGCTTCGACCTCTTCGCGCGTCATGCCTTGCAGCAAACCGGTAGACACCGCCACCAGCGCCGAGTTTTTGAACGCGCCCGTGGCGAAGGCGTTGGCGTCGCCCTCAAAAATGCCCACTTCAGGCATGCCGATTTGGGCCTTGTCAGCAAACTTGCGCACCGTCTCGACAATCCAGGCCTCGTCAGCGTTTTGCGGCTGCTCGATCACGCGCACACCCGAGCTCCATTTGGCCAGCGGCTTACTGATCAGCAGCGAGATAAATGCGCCGCCAAAGCCCATGATGAGCGCGTAGCCCAGCAATGCGCCCAGGTTCAGGCCATTGGGCGTAAGAAAGCGGTTCACGCCCAGCAGACTGGCCGCCACGCCCAACACCACCACCACCAGCACGTTGGTCAGCACAAACAACACGATACGTTTCATAAAAATAACTTTCTACAAGAGTCAAAGACCGCGCTTAGACGGCAGGCCGGTGTTGGACATGTTAGGGCCGGGCTCGTCAAACACAAGCCGGCCACCGGTTTTTGGGCCCAGAAAAACTGCGGCTTTTAGACCGGTGCGCGGATAGCACGCGGTGCACGAAACACGGCAGGGTCGTCGTAAAAACCGGACTCTGCGTTAGCCGCCCACCAGCCCGGCACACCCAGCACTGGCAAATGGGCAAAGGGTTTGGCTGCGAGCTTGTCGGCACTCAGGTCTTGCGCCATCCAGGCGTCCATGGCGGCAAGGCCAGGTGCGCTGGCGCGCACGCGGTACACATGGGCGGTAACACCCTTGCGCGGCGCCACCAACTTTTCCAGCAACGCATGCCCAAACAAGACCAGTTGTGCCTGCGCCCACAGCGGACGCAAGGTGACAAACAGGCGCGTCCAGTCCTTGGCCACCAGCGCCTCCCACAGGGCGTCGGGGGCTTGCAAAAAGGCGGCGTTTTCGTCAAACACGGTAATGCCGTCGCGCGCCGGACCGCGCACGCTGTGGATGCCGCTGCGCGCAATTTGCTCGGCCTGCAGCGCGTTGAGCCGGGTTTTGGTGTGCGGGAAATGCAGCCAGCACAGGCCGTTGAAAAAGTCGTGCAAGCCCGCGCGCGTGGGCACCTGACGTGTGCGAAAAATGAAAGCTTCATAGGCCTCGCCCGCAGGCAGCGCCTGCTGGGGCACAAAGCGTACCGGATCATGCGTGGCGCAGCAGGCGTTGAGCGCCTGCGCACTGCCAGCGCCCGCCAGCACCTGCGCGGACAGCGCCTGGCCTTGGGCGCCCCAAGGCGCCAGCCAGGGCGCGGCCCAGTCGATGGCGTCTAGGCCAGGCGCCACTGCAACAGTTCGCCACCGGCCAGGGGTTTGAGCACCGCGTCGCCAAAGGCGTAGCCATCCGGTGGCGTCCAACTTTCACGGCGCAGGGTGACTTTGCTGGCGTTGCGCGGCAAGGCGTAAAAATCTGGGCCGAAAAAGCTGGCAAATTCTTCCAGACGGTCGAGCGCACCGGCGGCCTCAAAGGCCTGGGCATAGAGCTCGATGGCGGCGTGCGCGGTGTAGCAGCCGGCGCAGCCGCTAGCGTGCTCTTTCAGGTGTGCGGCATGGGGCGCACTGTCGGTGCCCAAAAAGAACTGGGGCCAGCCGCTGGTGGCGGCTTCGACCAGCGCCAGCCGGTGGGTTTCGCGCTTTAGCACCGGCAGGCAGTAATAATGCGGACGAACGCCGCCTTTGAAAATGGCGTTGCGGTTGTACAGCAAATGGTGCGCGGTAATGGTGGCGGCTGTGAGCGGGCCGGCGCTGCGCACGTACTGCGCCGCGTCCTTGGTGGTGATGTGCTCAAAGACAATTTTCAGGTCCGGAAAATCGCGGCGCAGTGGAATGAGCTGCTGGTCGATGAACACCGCCTCGCGGTCAAACAAGTCCACCTCGCCGTCGGTCACCTCGCCGTGCACCAAGAGCGGCATGCCGGCGCGCTGCATGGCTTCCAGCGTGGGGTAAGTGTGGCGCAGATCGGTCACCCCAGCGTCGCTGTTGGTGGTGGCGCCCGCCGGATAGAGCTTGACGGCCACCACACCAGCGTCTTTGGCGCGGGCGATCTCATCAGGCGGTAGCTTGTCGGTCAGGTACAGCGTCATCAGCGGCTCAAAGTCGACGCCCGCAGGCACAGCGGCCAGAATGCGCGCGCGGTAGGCCTGGGCCTGCTGCGCGGTGGTGACCGGTGGTTTGAGGTTGGGCATGACCACAGCGCGGCCAAACTGGGCGGCGGTGTGCGGCACCACGGTGGCCAGCGCATGGCCGTCGCGCAGGTGCACATGCCAGTCGTCGGGGCGGGTCAGGGTCAGGGTGGGGGCCGTGGAGGTCATAGCGGGGGCAATGTCGTTCATGCGGGGGCAAGGGGAAGCCAGGCGCAGGTGCGCCTGGCAGGGCCTATTGTCCCAGAGCTTGCCCAACCGAGGATGGGAACGGGGGCCGCGCTCCCTGCCAGTCAGGGCGCGCGACTGGCCCGCAGGTAGTCCCACAGCGCCTGGGCACTGTGGGAAGCGTCGCTGGCGGGCACGCGCTGAGGCGCTGCGCTGGGGCGCTGCTGCTCCTTGAGGTGGGGCCGCTCCCGATAGGCGCGCACCTCCATGGTGATTTGCATGCCGCTTAGTTCGGGCGACAGGGCGCTAACCAGTCTGTGCGAGAGCAGCTCGTTTTGCACCGCGCTGTGCGGCAAAAAGGCCACGCCGTGGCCTTCGAGCGCCATGGCCTTGAGGCCTTCAGCCATGTCGGTCTCATAGACGCGGTCCAGGTGGATGGCCTCAGGCGCGCCCTTGAGGATCAAATCCACCATCTGCCCTAGGTAAGCGCCTTCTGCATACGCCAGGTAGGGCAGCGGCTGCCCCGGTTTGCCGGGCAGTTGGAACAGCGGCGCGCCCAGGGCGGCGGGTTTGGCATAGGGCGCGAGCACTTCTTGGCCTAGGCTGACCATGTCAAAGCGGTCCGAGCCCAATTGGTAGGGCTGCGAGGGGTGGTGGTAGGCGATCAGCACGTCGCAATTGCCTTCGACCAGGCGGGTCACCGCATCGTGCACATTGAGCGCGATCAAGCGGCTTTTGATGGGACCAAAATGCTCCCGCAAGCCTGACACCCAGGCCGGGAAGAAGGTGAAAGCCAAGGTGTGTGGCACGGCAAATTCCACGACATCCTGGCCCGGCGCGGTGTGGCCGCGCAGCATGGCGCGCGTCGTTTGCAGGGATTGCAGCACTTCAAGCGCCTGCTCGTAGAGCGTGGCACCGGCAGCGGTCAGGCGCGTGGGGTAGGAGCTGCGGTCCACCAAGTCCACCCCAGCCCAGGATTCGAGCGACTGGATGCGGCGCGAAAACGCAGGCTGTGTGACGTGGCGCAGTTGGGCGGAGCGGCTGAAGCTGCGGGTTTCAGCGAGCGAGACAAAGTCTTCGAGCCATTTGGTTTCCATAGTGGGCGCTGTCCTTGGCAATAGGCGCTTATTCGCCGCTTTGCTGCAAAGCCCACATCTGGGCATAGCGGCCCTGGGCTTGCAGCAGTTCGGCGTGGCTTCCGCGCTCGATGATGCGCCCAGCGTCCATCACCAGAATCATGTGCGCGTCCACCACGGTAGACAGACGGTGCGCGATCACCAGCGCGGTTTTGTTCTGGGACACGCGGGCCAGTTCGGCCTGGATGGCGCGTTCGTTGGCGGAGTCCAGAGCGCTGGTGGCTTCGTCAAAAATCAGGATGGGCGGATTTTTGAGCAAGGTGCGCGCAATCGCCACGCGCTGCTTTTCGCCCCCCGAGAGCTTGAGCCCACGTTCGCCCACCATGGTGTTGTAACCGGCCGGGGTGCTGGTAATAAAGGCGTCGATGTGCGCAGCGCGCGCGGCGGCCTGCACTTCAACCAGGCTGCTGCCAGGGCGCCCATAGGCGATGTTGTATTGCACCGTGTCGTTGAACAGCACGGTGTCCTGCGGCACGATACCAATGGCCGCGCGCAGACTGGCCTGAGTCAAGGTGCGGATGTCTTGTTCTGCGACCGCAATACTGCCTTGCTCAATGTCATAAAAGCGGTAGAGCAAGCGCGCAAGCGTGGACTTGCCCGAGCCCGAAGGGCCGACCACGGCCACGGTTTTCCCGGCCGGGATCTCAAAGCTGATGTCGTGCAGGATGGTGCGCGCCGGGTCGTAGGCAAAGCCCACGTGTTCAAAACGTACGCTGGCGCTGGCCGCGCCCTGGGGAAGTTCCAGCGCATGGGCATCCGGAGCATCGGCAATTTCCTGCTCACGCTCAAGCAGGGTGAACATTTTTTCCAGGTCCAGCAGGTTTTGCTTGAGCTCGCGGTAAATCGCGCCCAAAAAATTGAGCGGAATATAGATCTGAATCATGAAGGCGTTGACCATCACCAGGTCGCCCAACGTCATGCGCCCATCGACCACGCCCTGGGTGGCGCGCCAGAGCATGGCCACCAGGCCGCTGGCGATGATGAGCTGCTGGCCGGCGTTCAAAATGCTCAGGGTGCGCTGGCTCTTGAGCGCGGCCTGGCGGTAGCGCTCCAGGTTGTCGTCGTAGCGCTGGGCTTCGAATTCTTCGTTGTTGAAGTATTTAACAGTCTCAAAATTGAGCAAGGAGTCGATGGCGCGGGTGTGGGCTTTGGAATCGAGCTCGTTCATGCGCTTGCGAAACTGGGTACGCCACTCGGTCATGGTGATGGTGAAGCTGATGTACAGCACCAGTGCAATGACGGTAATGCCAGCAAACCAGACGTCAAACTTGACCGCCAAGAGCGTGAGCACCAGCCCCACCTCAATCAGCGTGGGCACGATGCTGTAGAGCGAATACGACACCAGCGAATGCACCGCACGCGTGCCGCGCTCGATGTCGCGCGTCATGCCCCCGGTTTGGCGGTCCAGGTGAAAGCGCAGGCTCATGGCGTGCAGATGGCGAAACACCCCCAACGAGATGCTGCGCGCCGCACCTTCGGTGGCTTTGGAAAACACCAGGTCGCGCAGCTCAGCAAACAGCGAGGTGGACAGGCGCAGCGCCGCATAGGCCACCAGCAAAGCCACGGGCACCACCAACACTGCCGCCGCTTCGCCAGGCTTGGCGCCCATGGTGTCGACCAGGGTTTTGAGCAAGAGTGGGACGCCCACATTGGCCACCTTGGCGCCTATCATCAGCGAGAGCGCCGCTATCACCCGCCATTTGTAGGCCCACAGGTAGGGAAACAGGCGCTGCAGGGTGCTCCAGTCGCCGGCTTTAAGACTGGTTGGCGTGGCAGCCGCCGCGCCTGAAGTCAGCGGTGCGTGGCGGGGGGAATCGGCTGAAGGGCCAAATGAGCGCATGGGGGACAATTCAAAACATCAAACTCCCATTGTGCCCATGTCCACACTGCCCCAATCTACGCCTTCTTCGACCTCGGTAGAGCTGCCCACCGACCAGGTGCTTGTGCTCAAAGTGATTCCGATGCCCGGCGACTGCAATGCCAACGGCGATATTTTTGGCGGCTGGGTCATGGCGCAGGTGGACCTGGCGGGCTCGGTGCTGCCCGCGCGCTATGCCCAGGGCCGCATGGCCACGGTGGCGGTGAACGAGTTCATCTTCAAGCAGCCGGTGCGGGTGGGGGACATCTTGTCCTTCTTTTCCAAAGTGGCACGTATCGGGCGCACGTCCATCACGGTCAAGGTGGAAGTGTTTGCCGAGCGTTTTCGCACGCAAGGCACTTACATCAAAGTAACCGAAGCCCTTGTCACCTACGTGGCCATTGACGAAGAGGGTCGACCGCGCGAACTACCCAAATCCTGACATGGCTCACCCTGTCAATCTTAAAAATTGTCGCTAGGTCAGTAAGAACCCTATCAAGAATTTCACACCTTAACGCTATAACCTGCATGCATAACACAGGGAGGCAAGGGTGCAGTTCTTTCAATTGCTGATCAGCGGCGTAGCGCAGGGATGTATCTACGGGCTGATCGCCATGGGCTTTGTGCTCATCTACAAAGCCACCGAGACCGTGAGCTTCGCCCAGGGCGAGCTGATGATGCTAGGAGCCTTTGCCGGCCTGGTGGGCATGACCATGCTGGGCCTGCCTTATTGGCTGTCGGTCTTGGGCGCGGTCGTTGGGCTGGCCTTGCTCGGCGCCCTGATTGAACTTGCCGTGATCCGCCCGATTTTGGGCCAGCCCGCTTTCTCCATCGTCATGCTGACGATCGGCATTGGCTACGTGGCGCGCGGCCTGATCACCATGATTCCGGGCATTGGCACCGACACCCTGGCGCTGCCAGTGCCCTACAAAGACGAGATCTGGCGCGTGGCTGGCTTGGTGCTCAACGTCGAGCAAATGGTGGTGATTGCTGCCACCGGCGTGCTGTGCGTGCTGCTGTTTGCGCTGTTTCGCTACAGCAAACTGGGCATCGCCATGCAGGCGGCATCGCAAAACCAGCTGGCAGCCTATTACATGGGTATCCCGGTGAAGCGGCTCAATGGCATTGCCTGGGGCTTGGCCGCAGCGGTGGCCTGTCTGGCCGGTTTGTTGCTGGCGCCGATTACTTTTGTGCATGCCAATATGGGCTTTATTGGCCTGAAGGCCTTTCCCGCAGCGGTGGTGGGCGGCTTTGGCAGCCTGCCCGGCGCCATTGTGGGCGGGGTGGTAATCGGGCTGGTGGAGTCCTTTTCAGGCTTTTATTTGCCCGACGGCTTTAAGGACACTGCCGCCTACATCGTGGTGCTGGTGATGCTGATGGTCAAACCCAACGGCCTGTTTGGCGAAAAACTGCGCAAAAAGGTCTGACATGCGTTTCATATTCAAAACCGATTACCGGCAAGACCTCGAACTTGCCAAACACGGCGGCCATCGCTTTTGGTACAGCGTGCTGCTCCTGCTGCTGCTGGCTGCGCCCTGGCTGTTTACTGAGTACTGGCTGGCGCAGCTGACCTTTGTGCTCATTTACAGCATCGCGGCGCTGGGCATCATGCTGCTGGCGGGCTTTACCGGTCTGTTTTCTCTGGGGCACGCGGCCTTTTTGGGCGTGGGGGCTTATACCCAGTCGGTGCTGACCAATGCGGGTGTGCCTTTCCCCTTTGCCTTGGCCGGCGCCGGCGCACTGTCGGCAGCAGTGGGATGGGTGGTGGGCTTGCCTGCGCTGCGGGTCAAGGGCATTTACCTGGGCATGGCGACCTTGTCCTTCGGCTTTATTGTGGAAGAAGTGCTGGCGCGCTGGGAGTCTGTGACCGGTGGCAACGCGGGCATCCACATCAAGAAGCCCGACGTGTTTGGCTGGGTGCTGGAAACTGAAATTGAGTTTTACTTTTTGTGCCTTGTCATTACAGTGGTATCGACGCTGGGCATTCTGAACCTGCTGCGTGCGCCCACGGGACGCGCTTTTGTGGCCATTCGCGATTCCGAAATTTCGGCCCAAAGCATGGGCATTCACTTGGCGCGCTATAAGACCTTGTCGTTTGCCATCTCTGCCGCGCTGGCCGGCGTGGCCGGCGCCCTTTACGCACACAAGCTGCAGTTCATCTCGCCCGACCAGTTCAACATCTTGCAGTCGATTGACCTGCTCTTGATGATTGTGATTGGCGGCCTGGGCTCGGTGCATGGCGCTTTTCTGGGCGCGATTTTCCTAATCACCATGCCCCAGCTTATTTCCATGGTCAAAGACTACCTGCCAGCCGTGGTCGGCCAGGCGCCCGGCCTGCAGGGCCTGGTTTATGGCCTGGTGCTGATCGCCTTTGTGCTGTTTGAGCCCATGGGCCTGTACGGGCGCTGGCTCAAGGTGCGCACCTACTTTGAAATGTTTCCGTTCTACCGCAAGGGCATGTTCAAGCGGCAGAAATCCTTCCAAAAATCGGACCGCCTGAAATGACCGCGACCCTTTTATCGGCCAAAAGCTTAAGCGTGCGCTTTGGCGGCGTGCTGGCAGTCAACAACGTGTCATTTGACGTCAAGCAGGGCGAGGTATTCACCCTGATCGGCCCCAACGGCGCGGGCAAGACCACCGTGTTCAACCTGATCAGCCGCATCTACACGCCCACCACCGGCGAGATTAATTACCTGGGGCCCAAAGGCCTGGTCAAGCTCACCGGCCAAGCGCCGCAAGATGTGGCTGCGCTCGGCATTGCGCGCACCTTCCAGAACATTGAGCTGTTTGAGCACGCGTCCGTGCTGCACAACCTCTTGATCGGCCGCCACACGCACCGCCAAACCGGTTTTTGGCAAGACATCCTCTTCACGGCGGCCGCGCGCGAGGCCGAACTGCAGTCCCGCGAAAAAGCAGAAGAGGTGATTGACTTCTTGAATTTGCAGCACTACCGCGACACCTTTGTGGTGGGTCTGCCCTACGGCGTACGCAAGGTGGTCGAGATGGCGCGCGCCCTGTGCACCGAGCCCAAGCTGTTGCTGCTAGACGAGCCGTCCTCGGGCCTGAACGTGGAAGAAACTGACGACATGGCCTTCTGGATCCAGGACATTCAGCAAGAACTCGGGATAAGCGTGCTGATGGTCGAACACGACATGGGCCTGGTGTCCAAGGTCTCGGACCGGGTGCTGGCGATGAACCAGGGCGAGGTGCTGGCCATGGGCACGCCACGCGAGGTGCAAAGCGACGCCGGCGTGATCGAGGCCTACCTAGGCTCATTGGACGACGTGTCCTCATTGCGCCGCCCCGCGGGCGCCAGCCCGCACAGTTCTGCCGGAGGTGCAGTATGAGCAGCCTGCCACCCGCCATCAGCGACCAACCTGTGCTCAATCTCCTGAACGTAGAAAGCGCCTACGGCCCGATCAAGGCGATTCGAGGGGTGAGCCTGCAAGTGCGCCGGGGCGAAATTGCCGCAGTGCTGGGCTCCAACGGCGCGGGCAAGACCACGATTTTAAAGACGATCTCCGGCATCATCGACCCCCGCAAGGGCTCGATCGAATTCAAGGGCCAGGACATCACGGCCAAAGACCCCTCCTTCATCGTGCAGCAGGGCCTGAGCCATGTGCCTGAGGGGCGCGAGGTGTTTCCGCTTTTGAGCGTGCACGACAACTTGCTGATGGGCGCCTACACCCGCAGTGACCGCGACGGTGTGGCCCGGGATATCGAAACCGTATTTACTTACTTTCCGATCCTGCGGGAGCGCAGCGCGCAAGACGCTGGCCTGCTCTCGGGCGGCCAGCAGCAAATGCTGGCGATTTCGCGCGCGCTGATGGCCAACCCCGACCTGATGCTGCTTGACGAACCCAGCCTGGGCCTGAGCCCCAAGCTGACCAAAGAGATTTTTGAGATCGTGGTGCGCATCAACCGCGAGCGCGGCACCACTATTTTGCTGGTGGAACAAAACGCCAACATGGCGCTAAACGCCTCTGATTACGGCTATGTCCTGGAAAACGGCCGTATCGTGATGGAAGACACCTGCGCCCACTTGCGCGAAAAAGACGACATCAAGGAGTTTTACCTCGGCCTAAAAGAAGCCGGCGTGCGCGACGAGCGGCGCTGGAAAAAGAAAAAAACCTGGCGCTAAGCCTGCGTACCCTTATGCACATGCGCACCCTTTTTATCCCCTCAACTCGCCCCCTGTTACAGGCTGGCGCTACAGCGCGCTGGCAAGGATTCTTATGACGCAACTTTGGGACTTGAGCCATATCCAACCCCAGCACGAAGTGGTGCTGTCCGGGGAAACCATTCCCGCCATGTTCTGGAACGCCGTCGCCCAGCGCGGCACCGGCGTCTGGATGCGCCAAAAGCACCTGGGCCTGTGGCGCACCTGGACTTGGAACCAGACCGGACAGGCGGTGCAAGAAATCGCCGGGGGGCTGCTCAGCCTGGGCTTTGCCAAAGGCGAGTGCGCGTCCATTTTGGCCAATACGGTGGTGGAATGGGTCTGGGCAGACTTGGCCGTATTGTCGGCCTGCGGCGTGTCCAACGGCATTTACCCCACCGACGCCAGCAGCCAGGTGCACTACCTGTGCGAAGACTCGCGCACCACGGTGCTGTTTGTCGAAGACGACGAGCAACTCGACAAGGCGCTTGAAGTGCGCGCCCAGTTGCCGCTCTTGCGCAAGATTGTGGTGTTTGACATGGAGGGCCTGCGCAACCTGGACGACCCGGCCATCATCAGCCTGGAGGCCTTGCGCGCCTTGGGCAAAAGCTATTTGGCTGCGCACCCCGACGCCTTGCAAACACGGCTGCAGCAATGCCAGCCCGAAGACCTGGCAATTTTGGTTTACACCTCTGGCACCACCGGCAAGCCCAAGGGCGCCATGCATTTGCACCAGGGCCTTGTCTATACCGTGCGGGGCTATAACACCTTGGTAGCGCAAGACGAAACCGATGAGCGCATGTGCTTTTTGCCCCTGTGCCACATTGCCGAGCGCATGGGCGGCGAGTACTTTGCGATGTATACGGGCGCGAAGCTCAACTTCGTCGAAAACCCGGAAACCATTCCCGAGAACGTGCGCGAGATCGCGCCCACGGTGTTTACCGCCGTGCCGCGAGTGTGGGAAAAGTTTTACTCCGGCGTCATGATTTCGCTCAAAGAAGCCGGCGCATTGCAGCAGGCTGTGTACGCCTGGGGCATTGGCGTGGGCCAGCGCATTGCCGATCTGGTGCTGGCGGGCAAGCCTGTGGGCCAGGGCCTGCGCATGCAGTTTCGAATCGCACAGTGGCTGGCGCTCAACAATGTGCGCAAGCTCATTGGCATCCACCGGGCGCGCTGCTTGGTCACGGGCGCGGCGCCTATTTCGCCAGATCTTGTGCGCTGGTACCTGGCCTTGGGCGTGCCCATGCTCGAGGTCTGGGGCATGACCGAAACCTGCGGCGCCTCCACCGGCGTTCCTGCCACCGGTATGCGTCCGGGCTCAATTGGTCCGGCAGCCGGCTTTAACGAGGTGCGCCTGGACCCTGCCACCAGCGAAATTTTGGTGCGTGGCAAAAACGTGTTTGCCGGCTACCTGAACCTGCCCGAAAAAACGGCTGAGACGATTGACGCCGACGGCTGGCTGCACACCGGCGACGTGGGCGTGCGCGACCCGGACGGCTACTTCCGCATCACTGACCGGATGAAGGACATCATCATTACGGCTGGGGGCAAGAACATCACGCCCAGCGAGCTAGAAAACGACCTCAAGTTCTCGCCCTACATCACCGATGCCGTGGTTATTGGGGATAAACGCCCTTACTTGACCGTGATCGTCATGATCGACCAAGAGAACGTGGAAAAATTCGCCCAAGACCAGGACGTGCCCTTTAGCAACTACGCCAGCCTGACCCGCGCCCCGGAAGTGCAGGCGCTGATCCAGGCCGAGTTAGAGCGGGTCAACAAAAAGTTTGCCCGGGTCGAGCAGATCAAGAAATTCTTTTTGCTCGACACCCAACTCAGTGCCGAAGACGAAGAGCTGACGCCCACCATGAAACTCAAGCGCAAGCTGGTGGAGAAGAAGTACACGCCGCAGATCGAAGCCATGTACCGCTGATTGGCCCGTTTATTCGTGCGCCCCCTTCCCAAACCTATTATTTGAGAGCCTGTATGCAACACCATTTTTTCAAGCTATTTTCCTCGACCTGCCTTGTGCTGGGTCTTTTTTCGGGCAAGGTCCTGCACGCTGCCGAACAACAAGGCGTGACCAAGACCGAAATCGTGGTGGGCACGATTCAAGACTTGTCTGGCCCGCTGGCGGGCTACGGCAAGCAGGCGCGCAACGGCATGCAACTGCGCATTGACGAACTCAATGAGCAAGGCGGCGTGCACGGGCGTCAGATCAAGCTGCTGGTCGAAGACTCGGGCTACGACCCCAAGCGCGCGGTGCTCGCCGCGCAAAAACTGGTCAACCAAGACAAGATTTTCATCATGGCCGGCCACCTGGGAACCGCCCAGAACAACGCGGCTATGCCCATCCAGTTTGAGAAAAAAGTGGTCAACTTCATGCCACTGACGGCAGCGCGTGAAATGTACGAAGCGCCCAATGAGCTGAAATATGCCTTGCTGAGCTCGTACTACGACCAGATGCGGCTGACCCTGCCCCAGATGGTTGCCGACAGGAGTGCCAAAAAAGTCTGCATCATTTACCAGGACGACGAATTTGGCCTCGAAGTGCTGCGCGGCAGCGAGGCTGGCCTCAAAACCATCAACATGGAACTGACCGAAAAGACCTCGTTCAAACGGGGATCGACCGATTTCTCCAGCCAGGTGGCCAAAATGAAATCGGCCTCCTGCGAGCTGGTGGTGCTAGGCACCATCATCCGTGAAACCATAGGCACGGTGGCGGAAGCGCGCAAGACCGGCTTCAACCCCGTGTTCTTCGCATCGGTGGCAGCCTATACCGACCTGATCCACAAGCTCGGCGGCAAGGCCATGGACGGCATTTACGCCACCATGGTGGTGCAAAACCCCTACACCGACGAGGCCTCTCAGCCTATTCGCTTCTGGGCCAACAAGTACAAAACCAAGTTCAGCGACGACCCTACCGTGTTTTCAGCCTACGGCTACATCATGATTGACATCATGATCCAGGCGGCGCAGAAAGCGGGAACCCAATTGACCACCGACAGCTTCGTCAAGGCCATGAGCAGCCTGACCGTGCCGCCGGATTTTTTTGGAACCCCAAAGCTGACTTACACCAACACCAAGCGCCTGGGGAGCGAGTTCTCGCGCCTGTCCCAAATCCAGGACGGAAAGTGGAAGCCTGTGGCTAACGGGAAATGAGTTTTCTCGCTGGCCGACCCTTTGGGCGCCCGCCACTGCGTGTTTACCCCAGTTGCCATGCTTGTCGGCGACCTAGATAATTTTGCGTAACCCTAGGAGGAACCCATGACCCTGAAACTCGGATTCTTAGTCGCCGCTTTGGCGGCGCTCGCTTTCACAGCCCCCGCTGCCATGGCCCAACAGCAAGGCGTGAGCAAGGACGAAATTACCCTGGGCTCGATCCAGGATCTCTCAGGCCCCTTGGCCGGCTTTGGCAAGCAAGCCCGGCTGGGCATGATGCTAGCGGTGGACGAGATCAACGAGCAAGGCGGACTCAATGGCCGCAAGATCAAGCTGCTGGTGGAAGACGATGGCTATGACCCCAAGAAATCGGTCTTGGCGGCGCAAAAGCTGGTCAACCAAGACAAGATATTCATGATGGTCGGCCACATTGGAACCGCCCAGAACATGGCAGCCATGCCGGTGCAGTTTGAGAAGAACGTCATCAACTTCTTCCCCATCACCGCCGCGCGCGAAATGTACGACCCCTTTCACCGCCTGAAATACTCGTTTGCTGCCACCTACTTTGACCAAATGCGCATCGCCTTGCCCAATTTGATCAAAGAAAAAGGGGTCAAGAAAGTCTGCACGATTTACCAAGACGACGATTTTGGTTTGGAAGTGCTGCGCGGTGCGGAGGCTGGCCTCAAAACGCTGAGCATGGAGTTTGCCGAGAAGACCTCCTACAAGCGCGGCGCCACCGACTTTTCCTCGCAAGTGTCCAAGCTGCAGTCCAGCGGCTGCGAATTGGTGGTGCTGGGTACCATTATCCGCGAGACCATTGGCACGATCGGTACCGCACGCAAATTGGGCTTTAGTCCGGTGTTTCTGGGCTCGAGCGCCTCTTACACCGACCTGATCCACAAGATTGGCGGCAAAGCCATGGACGGGCTCTACGCCACCATGACTGTGCAAAACCCTTACCTCGATGAGGCCTCGCAGCCGATCCGCTTTTGGGCCAACAAATACAAGACTAAGTTCAACGAAGACCCGACCGTCTTCTCGGTCTATGGCTACATCATCATCAACACCTTTGCCAATGCTGCCAACAAAGCTGGTAAGAATTTGACAACGGACAGCTTCATTAAGGTGATGGACAGCCTGACGGTAGAGCCAGACATCTTTGGTGCAGCGCGCTCCACCTTTACCGCCACCAAGCGCCTGGGCAGCGACGCCTCACGGCTGTCGCAAATTCAGGACGGCAAGTGGGTGGCGGTGTCAGGTTATGTGAGCGCTGCCGCGGTCAAATAGGCCAAGCTCCGAGCGCCTCGCACAGAGGCCGCTTGCCAATCGAAGCAGCGTGGATGCGTTCCCGCTGCTTTTTTTGTCACAAATATTGTCCTCACAGTGCAGCGTCAGGGCGGGCACGCTACATTTGACCAATGGGTAAAGCGCAAAATTCATTCCCGAGAGCGCCGGAGCCGGTCAAGACTGTATCGTCTGGCTTTAGCGGGCTGATCGAGAAACTGGACTACCTCTGCGAGTCGGAGGTGGCGCAGGTGCGTCAGGCTTACCGCTTTGCGGACGAGGCTCATCTGGGCCAGTTGCGCAGCAGCGGCGAGCCCTACATCACCCACCCGATTGCAGTAGCCAGCCAGTGTGCCGAATGGAAGCTCGATGCCCAAGCCCTGATGGCGGCCTTGATGCACGACGCCATGGAAGACTGCGGCGTCACCAAAGTGGAATTGATTGAGAAATTCGGCTCGCCGGTGGCCGAATTGGTCGACGGTCTGACCAAGCTCGACAAACTGTCCTTCAATACCCGCGAAGAAAACCAGGCCGAGTCCTTTCGCAAGATGCTGCTGGCCATGGCCCGCGACGTACGGGTGATCTTGATCAAGCTGGCCGACCGCACCCACAATATGCGCACCATGGGCGATATGCCGCGCGCCAAGTGGGGCCGCATCGCCCAGGAAACGCTGGACATCTACAGCCCCATTGCGCACCGCCTGGGCTTGAACCAGACCTACCGCGAGCTGCAAGACCTGGCCTTTCGCCACCTGCTGCCATGGCGCTACACCGTCTTGTCCAAGGCGGTGCACAAGGCGCGCAGCCGTCGGCGGGATCTGCTGCAAAAAGTCAAAAAAGAAATGGAAGCCACCTTTGCCGCCCACGGCATGCCAGTGCGCATTGCCGGGCGTGAAAAATCGCTCTATTCCATTTACCGAAAGATGCACGACAAGCACCTGAGCTTTGCCCAGGTGACCGACGTCTATGGTTTTCGGGTGCTGGTGCCGCAAATCACCGACTGCTATACGGCGCTGGGGCTTTTGCACCAGTTGTACAAGCCGGTGCCTGGCAAGTTCAAGGACCATATCGCCATTGCCAAGGTCAACGGCTACCAGTCGCTGCACACCACGCTGGTGGGGCCGGCCGGCATCAACGTCGAATTCCAGATGCGCACCGAGGCCATGCACCTGGTCGCCGAATCCGGTGTGGCAGCGCACTGGCTCTACAAGGTCAACAACCCGCAAGACAAGGGCAATGACCGCCTGGGCACGCAGTGGCTGCAGTCACTGCTCGACATCCAGGACGAAACGCGCGACGCAGCCGAATTCTGGGAACACGTCAAGGTTGACCTGTTCCCTGATGCGGTCTATGTGTTCACGCCCAAGAGCCAGATCATGGCCATGCCGCGTGGCGCCACGGTGGTGGACTTTGCCTACGCCATCCATAGCAACGTGGGCGACCGCACCATGGCAGCGCGGATCAACAATGAGCAGGTACCGCTGCGCACCACCCTGAAAAACGGCGACGTGGTAGAAGTCGTTACGGCACCCAATGCCACACCCAACCCCGCTTGGCTGGCTTTTGTTCGCACAGGACGTGCGCGCTCCAAGATTCGTCACCACCTCAAGACTATGCAGCTCACCGAGTCCGAAGAACTCGGCAGCAAACTGCTGGCGCAGGCGCTGCGAGCTGAAGGCATAGAAAGCTTTCCTGATCCACAAACCCACGCGCCCGTCTGGGACAAGCTGCTTCGCTTTACTGGCAGCAAGACGCGCCCAGAACTTCTCACCGACATTGGCCTGGGCAAGCGCATTGCCAACATCGTGGCCAAGCGCCTGGTACTTTTGCTAGGTGACGTGGGCGAACGCCCGGATGCCTTGCTGCTGACACGCGAACGCTTTGGCGCGGGCAATGCAAACGGCATGGGTACCCTCACGCTGGACGGCAGCGAAAACGCCTCTGTCAAATTCGCACTGTGCTGCCGCCCCATTCCGGGCGACGCCATTTTGGGCTATCTGGGCCGGGGTGAAGGCTTGGTGGTGCACGCCGCCGATTGCCCCGTGGCCACGCGCTTGCAGCACAAGGACGGCGAACGCTTCATGGGCGTGGAGTGGGCCGATGAGCTGATGAGGCCCTTTGAAGTGGACCTGGCGGTGACGGTAGCCAACGGCAAGGGCGTGATGGCCCAGGTCGCGTCCGCCTTGTCAACGTCCGAGGCGGATATCGTGCACATTGAGATGGCACCCGACAGCGCCCAAGACGTCAAGGAACTGCATTTTGTGATCGCAATCCGCGACCGCGCCCATCTCGATGTGGTGCTGGCCAAACTGCAGCGCTCGCCCGTAGTGATGCGCGCGCAGCGCAACAAAAAAGCGGTTTAAAGCCGGTTTATGCCGCAATAACTTGTGCCCCAGCCCTGGGGTATTCCACCTCCAGCACCTCAATTTCAGCCACCCGATCGGGCATCACCAGGCGAAGCACGTCTCCCACGCGCGCCTTGAGCAAGGTGCGCGCAATGGGCGAGACCCAGCTCACTTCGCCCAGGATGCTATTGGCCTCGTCAATGCCCACAATTTTCACCGTGCGCTCCTGGTCGGCGTCGTCCACATAGGTGACTGTGGCGCCAAAGAAAATCTGATCGTTGCCAAAATGCACACTGGGTTCGGCGATCACCGCCAACTCCATCCGTTTGGTCAGAAAGCGGATGCGCCGATCAATCTCGCGCAGGCGTTTTTTGCCGTAGATGTAGTCGCCGTTTTCCGAGCGGTCGCCATTGCTGGCGGCCCAGTGTACGGTGTCGACCACCTTGGGGCGTTCCACGTCAATCAGGCCCAGCAGTTCGCAGCGCAGCGCGCCATAGCCTGTGGGGGTGATGTAGTTTTTGCCGCCGGGCGGCAGCGCAGGCAACTGCAGTTCGTCGTCGTCCGCATCGTCGCTTTCCTTGGTAAAGGCTTTGCTCATGCCACGCCCCTAGTTAGCACCGAGCACCACGGTGGCCATGTTTTGCGGTTGCAGGGTGCGGACAAAAGCCTGCCGAATGTCACTGGTCGTTACGCGCTGCACGCACTCCGTCCAGCTGGACAAATAATCCAGCGGCAAGCCGTTCCAGGCAATGTTGGCCACGTTGTCGAGCAGCTTGCGGTTGGTGTCAATGCGCAGCGCAAAGCCGCCTATGAGGTTGTCTTTGGCTGCCTGCAACTCTTGGTCGCTGGGGCCCTCGGCCACAAAGCGCTGCAACTCGGCACGCAAGATGTCGAGTGCTTGCTGCGCCTGGTCGGGCCGGGTTTGCAGGCTGATAGTAAAGGCCCCGGCGTGCAGCCCCGGCGCAAAGCTGCTGTAGATGCCATAAGTCAGACCGCGCTTTTCGCGCACCTCTTCGGTCAGCCGAGCGGTAAAGCCCCCACCGCCCAAAATATGGTTGCCCACCAGCAAAGCGAAGTAGTCCGGCGAACTGCGCTTAACGCCGGGCTGGCCCACCAGTACATGGGCCTGCGCCGAGTCAAAAGCAATGCGCTGCTCTGACGGCCCCACCAAAGGCTGCACTTCATCTACCAGACCTAAGGCCTGGCAGTCGCCCGGGGGCAGGCGGGACAACAGGGTAGCCACCAGCGCATCGGCCTGCACGCGGTCCACAGCGCCCACCATGCTGATGCGCGCATAGCATGCCCGCACCGCCTGCGCATGCAGGGCACGCATATCGGCACTGCTGATGTTGCGCAAATCTGCTTCGGTCGTCTCACGGCCATAAGGGTGGCTACCGTACACCGCTTTGCCAAAAGCGCGAGCGGCCACAGTGGCGGGGCGGGTGTTGGCCTCTTTGATGCTGGCAACCATCTTGGGCCGGTCGCGCTGCCAGAGCCTGTCTGGGAAAGCCGGTTCGCCCAACTGACGCGCGGCGAGTGTGCTGGCCTGGGCCAGTACGTCGGGGTAGGTAAGGCTGCGCAGCGCAAAGGTCAGTCGATCACTCCCCGCACTAGCCGAAAAAGACGCACCCAGATCAGCCCAGGCCTCGCCTAGCGCATTTTCGTCCAGGGCGCTTTGGCCCGCCGCTGCCTTGACGCCATTGCGCGTGGCAGACGCCATCACCCCGGCCAGACCGGTTTTGCCCAAGGGGCTGCGCCGATCGCCCGCGTCAAAGTCGAGTTGTATATCGACCATAGCAATGCCCGGGCTTTGCACCAGGTAGACCTGGGCCCCGCTGGCGTGCGTCCAGTGCTCCACGGGCAAGCCGGCCCAGGCTGCGGGGGCTAGCAGCAAGGCCAGCGCAAAAAAACAGATTTTGACGTGCATGGTGTGTCTGCGCCAGTTCAATGCCGGGCGCCAAGCAATGGTGTCCGCGGTTTGCGACTGAGCTCGGGCGGCTGGGGCAGCAAGGTGGCCACAGTGAGCTCGTCGTCGCCAAAGTAGCGCGCTGCCACTGCCTGCACTTGCGCTGGGCTGACCGCACGCAGCCGCTCCAGCATATCGGCCTCAAAGCCCAGGGGCAGCCCCATGGTCCAGTTGGCGCCCAGCCGGCGCGCCTGATTGAACACGCTGTCTTGCTGGTAGACCTCGCTGGCGGTCCACTGGTTCACCACACGCTTAAGTTCGGCTGCGCTAATGCCTTCATCGGCCACGCGCCTGAGCTGTGCGCGCAAGGCCGCCTCTAATGCCGCGCTGCTCTTGCCACTGGCGGGCACACCAGACACCATGAAGGTGATCGGTCCACGCGCAGTAGCGCTGTAATGCGCCCCGGCGCTGTCCGCCACATGGTCATCGGATTGGGTCAGGGCGCGGTCCAAACGTGCACCATCAAAACCGTCAAGCACCGCCGACAAGACTGTGAGCGCCAAGGCGTCCAGCGCTTGGTCGTCCCACAAATCGGCGCCAGGCGCGCCGGGTCGGATTCCTGGCACCTTGAAGGCCAGCGCCACATAGGCCTGCTCGGCCGGCGCCTTGAAATCGAGTCGGCGCAAGCCGCTTTGCGTGGGCTCAAGGCGCGGCTTGCGCTCTGGCAGTTGTGCGCTCGGGATGCCTCCATAGTATTTTTCGGCCAGTGCAAGCACGGCCTGCGGGTCCACGTCGCCCGCCACCACAATCGCCGCATTGGCGGGGGCGTACCAGCGGCGGTAAAAGGCGCGCGCGTCGTCTGGCACCATGGATTCCAGGTCGCTCATCCAACCCACCACCGGGCGGCGGTAGGGAGAGGTCTGGTAGGTGGTGGCCGTCATGGCCTCAAACAGGCGGGCGTGCGGATTGTCCTCGGTGCGCAAGCGGCGCTCTTCCTTAACCACTTCTAATTCTTTGCGAAAGTCGTCGTCGCTCCACTGATTGTGGGCAAAGCGGTCGGCCTCAAGCTGCATCACATCAGCCAGGCGCGCAGCCGGGATTTGCTGGTAATAGCCGGTGTAGTCTTTGTTGGTAAACGCGTTTTCCCTCCCACCCAAGGCCGCCACCCGGCGCGAAAAATCACCTGCCTTAACCGTGGGAGTGCCCTTGAACAGCATGTGTTCCAGCACATGGGCTACGCCCGAGGTCCCATCCACCTCGTCCATCGAACCCACGCGCACCCACAGCATGTGCACCGCCGTAGGGGCGCGGTGGTCCGGCTTGACGATCAAGGTCATGCCGTTACGCAGGGTGAATTGTTGAGTCGGGACAGGTGCTGCCGATACTGATGCGCCAAGCAATCCTGTTGCTACCAAAGCGGCCCAAACACATCTGCGAAGTCGTCGGTGCGTGACGGTAAAACTCAATTCGGGTGCGACCAGGATCGATGTGAGGTGTTTCATAGAATGGTGCATTCTAAGAACGCACACCATGTTTAGCTTTTTAAAAAAAAATTCCCCCGTTGAATCAACGCCTCCTAGCGCCAAAGCACCGGCGACACCGGAAGCGGCACCCGCGGGCGCGGTAGCAGCAGCACCGTCTGTCCGCCAGAGTTGGCTGACCCGACTGAAAGCCGGTTTGGGCAAAACGGCTGCAGGTATTACATCTGTGTTTGGTGGTTCGCGTATTGACGAGGCGCTGTTCGAAGACCTGGAAAGCGCATTGCTGATGGCCGACGCTGGTGTCGCGGCCACCGAAACTTTGATTGCCGATCTGCGTCGCAAGGCCAAGGAAACCAAGGCCGAGACCCCGGTGCAACTCAAGGCCTTACTCATTGAAGGCCTCACCCAACTGCTCTTGCCCCTGGAAAAATCGTTAACGCTCGGCCAGCAACGGCCCACGGTGATCATGGTCGCTGGGGTTAACGGAGCAGGTAAGACTACATCCATTGGCAAACTGACCCACCGCTTGGCCGACCAAGGCGCCACCGTACTGTTAGCCGCCGCCGACACCTTCCGCGCCGCCGCACGCGAGCAACTCACCGTCTGGGCCGAGCGCAATACGGTAGAAATCGTTAGCCAAGAGGGGGGTGACCCGGCGGCAGTGAGCTATGACGCCGTCTGCGCCGGCAAGGCACGCAAAAAAGACGTGGTGCTCATCGATACCGCCGGTCGCCTTCCCACGCAGTTGCACTTGATGGAAGAGCTCAAGAAAATGAAGCGGGTGGTGCAAAAGGCCGGGGAAGCGTCGGGCATAGGCCCTTGCCCGCAAGAGGTGCTGCTGGTGATTGACGGCAACACCGGGCAAAACGCGCTGACCCAGGTGAGCGCCTTTGACGACGCACTTGGCCTGACTGGACTCATCATCACTAAACTCGACGGCACGGCCAAAGGCGGTGTGTTGGCTGCTATAGCACGCGCGCGCCCGATACCGGTGTACTTTATCGGCGTGGGTGAAAAGCTTGAAGAACTGGAAACCTTTAACGCACGCGAATTTGCCCAGGCCTTGCTGGAATGAAGACTCGAACTGGAACCGATGACAACCCGCCCGCGGCAGCACCGACGCGACGCGCCGCACTGGCACGCCTGGCAGCGGCGGGCGCCGTCGCCCAGGGGTTGGCGCCCTCCTTTGCAAAAGCAGAGACCGACTTGTGGGCGCGGACCTTAGCGCAAGCACGAGGGCAATCCGTGTTCTTCAACGCCTGGGGCGGCGCACCCACTATCAACGCGTACATCCAATGGGCGGGCCAGCAAGTGCTTCAGGGTTTTGGAATTCACGTGGTACACGTCAAAGTCACCGGCGCCGCTGATGTCGTGAAGCGCGTTCGCAACGAAAAAGCGGCAACGAAATTTGATGGCAGCGTGGATCTGGTTTGGATCAATGGAGAGAATTTTCTGGCGATGAAACGCGAAGGACTTCTTTTCGGCCCCTTTGCAGAGCAGTTACCCTCATTTCCTTACGTTGACACACTTGGTAAGCCCACCACGCAACTCGATTTTGCAGAACCCGTTGACGGAATGGAGGCGCCTTGGGGTATGGCGCAGTTGACCTTTATGGCGGATGCCAACAGGGTCGCACAGCCCCCGCACGATCTGGCCTCGTGGCTGGCGTTTGCCACCCACTACCCGGGTCAGACCAGCTATCCACGCCCGCCTGACTTTCATGGAATGACATTCATCAAACAAATTTTGCTAGATGTGACGCCTAAGGTCGACCATCGCGTCTTTTATCAGGCGGTGACCGCAGATCGGTTTGCGAGATTAAGCGCACCCCTGTGGAAAACACTTGACGCCTTGCATCCGGTGCTGTGGCGCAAGGGCAAGCAATTCCCAACCAACGCAGCGACGCAACGCCAGATGATGGCTGACGGGGAATTGCTACTGGCCATGACATTCAACCCCAATGAGGCCGCGAGCGAAATCGCAGCGAGTCGGTTGGCACCGACCACCGTCAGCTTCCAATTTTCCAGCGGTACGATCGGCAATACCCATTTTTTGGCAATTCCCTTCAATTCCCGAGCTAATGCGGCAGCGCAAGTATTCGCAAATTTTTTACTCAGTCCGCGGGCCCAAGCCCGCAAGGCGGACATTGCGATTTGGGGCGACCCCACGGTACTTGACGTCCGCCGCTTGCCCGTTGCTGAGCAAGCCCTTTTTAAGGCGAAGCCACAGGCCGGCCAGCTGGTGACCTCAGGGCCTCCATTGCCAGAACCGCACGGCTCATGGGTGCCGGCACTTGAACTGGAGTGGGCACGTCGATATGGGATGTAACGCAGTAAGTATCAGATGCTGCATGCAGTGATCGTCAGTAAGCGTCTGGCCACGGCACCCTGACGGTTGCGCCGGTTCTGGGTCGCGGCTGCCAGCGGTGGGGTAATAGCTCGTATGACCTGCCCCTCGCTCAAGGCCGCATCAGATTCTCGATTTGGTTGTTATCGATCTGTACGGCACCGTTGTTCAGGTACGCCGCCAGCGAATCCCAACGATTCAGTCCGTAGGCAATTGCCTTTGCAGTTGCGCTTCCCTCAGGCGCACGTTTGGGCTCCAGCTTCGGCCAGTCATGAATCGCCCCTGATTTTGAGGAGGCTCCAAACTTTGAGAACCCTTATGGCCACCCAAACTCCCCCACCTTTGTAAGCACCCAGCGAACCCCACTAGTCAAGAGCGGCATCTTTAAGGAGCATGGTGTCCCCTAACAAATAGGTGGACACGTGCACACTAAGCAAATTCAAATACCCGTGGCAGGTCGCCGACGCGGCCGCTACAGCGAAGCCTTCAAAACTCAAGTGGTGACTGCCGCCCGCCAACCCGGCGTATCCACCGCCGCGGTCGCGCTAGCCAACGGATTGAACGCCAACCTGCTGCGCCGCTGGATTTCAGAGTCCGAGTCACCGCGTGCTGTGGTTCGCGCCAATTTGGCAGGCGCCACACCTGCCGAGGCGCCCTTTGTCGCACTGCAAATGTCCACCCGCAGCCAGGCACCCGAAGGCGTCATCCACATCGAACTTCAGCGCGCAGGCACAGGCACCACGTTACGCATCCAATGGCCAGTGAGTGCGGCCCACGAATGCGCTGGCTGGGTCCGTGAAGTCCTTGCATGATCCGCATCGACGCCATCTGGCTGGCCACAGCCCCCATGGACATGCGCGGCGGATTTGACAGCGCCTTGGCACGGGTGGTCCACGTCTTTGGCGCAGCCCACCCCCACACCGCTTAACTGTTTGCCAACCAGCGTGCCAACCGCATCAAAGTCTTGGTGCATGACGGCATCGGCATCTGGCTGGCAGCGCGCCGCTTGCACCAGGGCCGCTTCACCTGGCCCGCCAGCTCAACGGGTGCGAGTTGGAGCCTTAGCCCCGGCCAATTGGATGCCTTGGTGCTGGGCTTGCCGTGGCAACGCATAGGCGAATCGGGCGTTTTACCGTGGTGTGAATTGTTCAAAAAAGATAGCAAAGAAGTCAATAAGGACATGCACGAATAGCACTTTTTATAGGCCAGTGGCACACTGCGTTTCATGTTGATCGCACCCGAACAACTCCAACAAAACCTGACCCAACTCAGCGCAGACGAACTGCGCCAGGCGCTCACGAACCTGTTACAAACCGTCGCTGCCAAAGAGGGTGCTTTGGCACAGCAGGCCCAGGCCCTGGCCTTCAAACAAACCCTCATCGACAAACTCACCTTTGAGAACGCCTACCTCAAGCGCCTGAAGTTTGCCGCCCAGTCTGAGCGTTACAACGCAGAGCAGCGCAGCTTGCTCGAAGAAACCCTAGATGCAGACTTGCAGGCGGTCAATGACGAGATAGAACAACTCAGCCCGGCTGAGAACCCGCCAAAGGTTGAGCTGACACCTAAACGCGCGCCGCTGCCCGCAGGCCTGCCCCGCGTGGAGATCCGCCATGAGCCCGACACCACCACCTGCGCCTGTGGCTGCCAATTGCGCCGTATCGGTGAAGACGTGGCCGAGAAGCTGGACTACGTGCCCGGTGTCCTGAGCGTGGAGCGCCACATCCGTGGCAAATGGGCTTGTGCCCGATGCGAGACCTTGACCCAGGCCCCGGTAGAGGCACACATCATCGACAAAGGCATTCCCACTACCGGCTTGCTCGCGCAGGTGTTGGTGGCCAAGTTTGCCGACCATTTGCCGCTGTACCGCCAGGAGGCCATCTTTGGGCGCTCTGGCTTTGCCATCCCGCGCTCCACGCTGGGCGCCTGGGTGGGCAGCTGCGGGGTGCAGCTGCAGCCTATGGTGGATGCCTTGAAGGCCGAGATCCTGAGCCACCGTGTGGTGCACGCCGATGAAACGCCAGTGCAGATGCTCAAGCCTGGCAACGGCAAGACCCACCGCGCTTATCTGTGGGCTTATGCCGCAGGCGCCTTTGAAGAGACTCGGGCTGTGGTGTATGACTTCTGCGAGTCCCGTGCCGGGGAGAACGCCAAGGTGTTTCTGGGTGACTGGCGGGGCAGCCTGGTGTGTGATGACTTCAGCGGCTACAAGCAGCTCATGAACCACGGCGTCACCGAGGTGGGTTGTCTGGCCCACGCCCGTCGCAAGTTCTTTGATTTGCATGCGGCCAACCAGAGTCAGATTGCTCAGCAGGCATTGGCGCAGTTTGGGCAGATTTACGGGGTCGAGCGGGAGATCAAGGAATTCCCGCCTGATGAGAGGCGGCGTATCCGCCAGGAGCGCACCAAACCGCTTGTTGATCTGTTGCACCAGTGGCTGATTGCGCACCGGCAGAAGATTACCGATGGCTCGGCCACGGCCAGAGCGATCGATTACAGCCTCAAGCGCTGGGGTGCGCTCACGCGCTTTGTGGACGACGGGCATTTGCCGATCGATAACAACCATATTGAGAACCAGATCCGGCCCATCGCCATTGGCCGGAACAATTGGTTATTTGCCGGCTCCTTGCGTGCGGGCCAGCGAGGAGCCGCAGTGATGAGCCTGATTCAGAGCGCCAGGCTCAATGGGCATGATCCGTATGCCTATCTGCGCGATGTGCTGACACGGCTGCCGACCCAGCGCAACAGCATGATCGCGGAGTTGTTGCCGCATCGCTGGCAGCCTCAGGCCTAATTGGCGCCAACGGCCTGACTCACTCACCACAGCAGTGGGGGTGGGGTCAAGAGGTGTTTGCTACGTGCTTACCCACCTTTGACCATTGCATTAAAAGTAAAAATTAAGCAAAAAAAACGCCCCATCAGTAGATGGGGCGTTTTCTGGTTGAATAGCCTGACGATGACCTACTTTCACACGGGTATCCGCACTATCATCGGCGCAGAGTCGTTTCACTGTCCTGTTCGGGATGGGAAGGA
>Ga0209500_10000160_pt1 | contig 60506 bp, 40 predicted proteins | sample S_140212_EF_Meta_FD_187323 | JGI IMG/M metagenome (GOLD analysis project Ga0209500, IMG submission 187323) | Freshwater microbial communities from Lake Simoncouche, Canada to study carbon cycling - S_140212_EF_MetaG (SPAdes) (version 2) | ecosystem: Environmental > Aquatic > Freshwater > Lake ... | reverse complement strand
AATAAAAGAACAAGCTCCTGAAGCTGTGTTCCCATATCCACCTGAAACTGTAGAATAATCTCCTGTTGCTTTTGAATTATATCCTGCAAGTGCTGCTGCTCTATTACCTGTAGCACAGTTTAACACACCTCCTGCCACAGTTGCTCCATTTGTACATGCTATATTTGCGTAACCTCCACCTATAAAAGAATAACCGCCTGAAGCTGTACTTCCTTGTCCACCACCAATTGTTGCCCTTGTTCCTGAAGCAGCATTATTTCTTCCTCCTCCTATAAATGATGAATAACCACTAGCAGTATTGTTATAACCACCCACTGCTGTAGAAGCTGTTCCTGATGGCACATTTGCTTCACCACCTAAAACAGAACTATAAGAACCTGAAGCAATATTAGTTCTACCTCCTGCTATTGTTGAATATACAGAACAAGCTTTATTTGCATAACCACCAGATACTGTTCCTTGGTCATTAAATGCTTGGTTATATCTACCACCTCCTACAAAGGATGCATATCCTTGAGCGCCATTACCACATCCACCAACTAATGTTGCATATGTTGCATTTGCTGTATTTGCTATACCACCACCTGCAAAACTACAATCACCAGAAGCTGTATTTGAACTTCCACCTGTAACAACAGCGTGTCCTCCTGAAGTCGTATTACTTTGACCACCACCAGTAAAACTATATGGACCACTTGATGTATTATTTTTACCACCTGCTACTGTACTTGTTGTAGCTGAAGCGCTATTATTTCTACCACCTCCCAATGTTGAATAATATCCTGATGCTGTTCCATTTGTACCTCCAGCAATAGTATTACCATAAATACCATTAATAAAGTTTCCTGCACCTCCTCCAATTGTACTACGTTGACCTAAGTTTCCTCCTGTTCCACAAATACAGTTGTTGTATCCACCACTAATTGTACCATATACACCAACAGCAATATAGTTATTTCTACCACCACTGATGGTACTATAATTACCACTAGATGTAATTCTATTATAATTACCACCCCCTACCCAAGTTTGTGTACCACAAGATTGATGGTTTACACCACCTCCTACACCAGCATAACTTCCTGTTGCAACACTACCTCTTCCTCCTCCAATAGATGAATAATTACCAGAAGCTGTGTTGCTTTGGCCTCCTACTACAATAGAATAATTACCACTTGCTGTGTTTAATGCTCCACTTAATATACCACTATTTCCACCTGAAGCATTATTATATCCTCCACCTCCTGCCACTACAGCGTAAGATGAAGCTGTATTATATTTTCCTCCGCCTACTGTTGCAGCTTTTGCTGAAGCTGTATTATTTGCACCACCTGCAACTACAGCATAAGTTGAAGAAGCTGTATTACAACATCCTCCTCCTATTGCTGAAACAAGTCCACTTGCACGATTTGATTTACCACCAACTATTACAGAACATTCACCTGAAGCAAGGTTAACACTACCTGCTCCTACAAACGCATAAGTTCCAGAAGCTGTATTATTATATCCACCTGCCACTACAGTGAATGAAGCATTTGTTAAATTGAACTGACCTCCACCCACTATAGAATATGCTCCTTGTGCTGAGTTTCCATATCCTCCTGCAACAGCAGCTGTATAATTATTTGCTATATTTTGATACCCTCCTCCTACAGTTGCATAAGTTGATGTAGCTCTATTTTGGAAACCACCACCTATAAAACTATATTGCCCAGCACAATATATTGTTGTTGGAGCAACACTGAAATATCCATAAGATAAGTTGAATGTACCACCAGATGTATTATTGGCTATACCTCCTGCTATGGTAGCACCAGCTGAATAACAAATACCACCTGCACCACCACAAATCATATTACATATACCTCCACCCACTGTAGCATTTTGTGCCACTACACAGTTTCTATACCCACCACTTACTGATGTAGCATAGCCACAAGCACAGTTTACATATCCACCTCCTACAAAACTATATATACCAGAAGCTGTGTTTGAATATCCACCAACTACAGATGATAAATGATAACAAGCTGTGTTCCCAAATCCTCCACCTACAAAAGATAAAGTACATATTGCTTTATTACCTTGTCCTCCTACAACTGTTGCACAGTTGAAAGATGCTGTATTACCACAACCACCTGCTATTGTAGAATGTTCACCACTGGCAGAGTTGCTACCACCACCACCAATTGATGCACAACCACCTGCTGCATTATTATTATATCCACCACCAATTTTTGAAGTTGCGCCTCCTGCTACGTTAACACAACCACCACCTATGAAAGAATAGTTATTTGTTGCACTGTTACCTTGTCCACCACCTACAATTGAACGATATCCACTTGCACTATTAGAAATACCGCCTCCAACAAAAGAAATTTGTCCTGACGCAGTATTAGAATAACCACCTGAAATTGTAGACCAAGAATTGTTGGATGTATTAGCTTTACCACCCCCTACAAAAGAACATCCTGCTGAAGCTAAATTTCCTTGCCCACCTACAACTGCTGATTGACCTCCTGATGCTTTGTTATAATATCCAGCTCCAACAAAAGTTCTATCTGAACAAGCAATGTTTCCTACACCACCTGCAATAGTTCCCATATAACCACTTGCAGTATTTGTCCTACCTGAACCAATAAAAGAATATCCTCCACTAGCTGTGTTACCACAACCGCCTAATATTGATGCTCTATAAGTTGATGCTGTATTGTTTAAACCACCTGCTACTACTGCATGAGCTCCATTTGCATTATTATTATTACCACCTCCTATAAAAGAAGCTGTATTTTGTGTTGTATTAGAAAGACCACCTGCTATCGCTGAATATGAACCCACTGAAGCATTACCTGAACCACTTAAAGAACCACTATATGCTCCTGAAGAAGTATTTGTTACACCACATCTTACTGAAGAACACAATCCTGCTCCAAGCACAATAACAGCACTAGAACCAACATTTATACCAGAGCTACCAGAGCTACCACTTGTACCTGACGTACCACTGGTGCCAGAAGTTCCACTTGTTCCTGAGCTACCACTAGTTCCTGTTGTACCACTAGACCCACTAGAGCCTGTTGTACCAGAGGTTCCTGTTGTACCAGACGTACCACTTGTAGCTGATGTACCACTAGAGCCTGAAGTACCTGTGGTACCTGACGTACCACCTGTACCATTGGTTCCACTTGTGCCACTTGTACCTGTAGTTCCAGCTGTACCTGAGGTGCCATTAGATCCATTAAGACCTGATGTTCCTGAGGTACCTGTAGAACCTGAGGTTCCATTTGTGCCATTGATACCAGAACTGCCTGAGGAACCAGATGTTCCTGAAGATCCAGAAGTACCTGTGGTTCCAGAGGTTCCACTTGTACCACCTGTTCCATTAGTGCCAGACGTGCCACTAGAACCTGCTGAGCCACTAGAGCCAGAAGTTCCTGTTGTGCCACTTGTTCCACTTGTTGCAGACGTACCACTAGATCCACTTGTACCTGTAGTACCACTAGTTCCAGAAGAGCCAGTCGTACCACTAGTACCACTTGTTCCTCCTGTTCCATTAGTTCCACTAGAACCTGATGTTCCTGTGGTACCAGATGTACCATTTATTCCTGAAGATCCTGAAGATCCTGATGTTCCTGTTGTTCCTGAAGTACCTGAGGTTCCTCCAGATCCATTGGTACCTGACGTACCACTAGTTCCTGTAGTTCCACTTGTTCCTGTTGTACCGCTACTACCACTGCTGCCAGAAGTGCCAGAAGTACCTGAAGAACCATCACCTCCTGATGCACCATCAAGATTTACTATCCATGATGTATAAGTACCACTACCTACTGTTCTAGTAGGTGCTGCGAATGATAAAGATCCTGTTGCTGGGTTATATGAAATTACCTCACACTCTTGGAAGTTGTTTGCATCATAAACCACAATGATTGATTGGGCCACTGTATAAGCCAATCCTAATCCTACAATGATTGTCCCAGCATTGCCTAATGTAAAAGTAGAAGATGATGTTGTTGCATATCTATCTCCTTGTAAACCTGACGTACCACTAGTACCAGTTGTACCGCTAGTTCCTGAAGAACCTGTAGTACCACTAGAGCCTGCACTACCACTAGAACCACTTGTTCCTGTTGTTCCACTTGTTCCAGAAGTTCCTGTAGTTCCAGAAGTTCCTGTAGTACCACTAGATCCTGAGGTGCCTGTAGTGCCACTTGTTCCACTAGTACCTCCAGTACCATCTGTTGCAGATGTTCCTGAACTTCCTGATGTTCCAGAAGTTCCACTAGTACCTGTAGTGCCTGATGTACCAGCACTACCACTTGTTCCACTAGTTCCACTTGTTCCTGTTGTACCTGAAGAGCCAGAAGACCCTGTTGTTCCTGAGGTGCCAGAAGTACCTCCTGTACCATCAGTGCCACTTGTTCCACTGGTTCCTGCAGTACCAGATGTTCCAGATGTTCCAGAAGTTCCACTTGTTCCTCCTGTACCATCAGTACCTGAAGTTCCACTTGTACCACTTGAACCTGCTGTTCCACTAGATCCTGCTGTTCCACTAGTACCACTAGTACCAGTTGTACCAGAGGTTCCCCCTGTTCCATCTGTACCACTAGTTCCTGACGTACCTGTTGTACCTGCTGTACCACTAGACCCTGAAGTTCCACTGCTGCCACTAGTTCCTGTAGTGCCTGAAGTGCCACTGGTACCTGCTGTACCTGATGTACCTGTTGTACCAGCAGTTCCTGAAGAACCTGATGTACCAGAGCTACCTGAAGTTCCTGTGGTTCCACTTGTACCAGATGTGCCATCTGTACCTGAAGTACCTGATGTAGCACTTGTACCTGATGAACCTGAGCTTCCAGAAGTACCTGTTGTACCACTTGTGCCAGTTGTACCACTAGTTCCTGATGTACCATCAGTACCACTTGTTGCAGAAGTACCATCTGTTCCACTTGTACCAGATGTACCAGTAGTTCCAGAAGTGCCAGAGGTTCCTGAAGTACCATCAATACCTGAAGTACCAGAGGTACCACCTGTAGCTGTGAAGTTTGCAATAGTACCATCACCTCGTATGTATTGAGCTGCTGATCCTGTTGCTACAACGTTTATAGTTCCTGAAGAAGTTATAGGGGGTGTTGTAATGCTGAATGCTGGAGGCATGGCAAGTTGTACACTTGTCACTGTTCCTACAGACCAACTTCTATTTGCTGATAAGTTTTGTGTTACACCATTGATGCTCAACGTTCTAGTTGTAGGCACTGGTGTATATCCTAATGCAGATATAATATCTCCTTGTGTAACAGGAGTGGCAGACGTCACAAGACCTTTGCCATTCACAGCCACCTTTAAAAAGGTGTTGCTTCCATAGACATTAGGATTGACTGTCTGTAATGTAAGAGTTGTAGGAGAACCTGTCATACCAGTTCCTGTTACGTCACCAACAATAATGATGACACCAGAAGGAACAGCAATATTTATAGGAGTGATGTTAGTCACTAATCCTTTTGTGTTCACTGTTACTACTGGAACCTGTGTAGTGGAACCATATGTTCCTGGGTTAGGATTAACACTAGCCAATGTAAGGACAGCAGAGCCTGGGCCACTAGCTGTACCATCTCCTGTTAGTGCTGTGATATAAGGACCTGATGGTTGATATGATGTATTATCTAAGCTACCATCCCCTTTGACAAAGTCAGAAGAGGTACCACCTGTTGTTATTAATGCTGCAGACTCAATTGAATCTGTAATCTTGAATGTATAACCATTACTAAGAATGACTGTGTTCTGGGTTAAGCTACCGCCTAGCTTCACTGGTTGACCAGGAGCTGACTGTATAATTCCATTTTGGAATATATACCCAAGACCAGCATCTCCAAACTTTGCGTCTATTTTTTGTAGAGCTGTCTGAAGATTATCATTAGTGTTGATGCCAGTGTATATTAAATTCTCACCTTCATAGAATACGCAGGTGGCATTTAGTATGACTGGACATGGTTCTGCTGAACAAGATACATCCATAATATATTAATAATAAAAATGTGTAAGTAAATGATACGCAAATAGGTGTACCTCTTTCTGTAAAGTACACCTATATACGCAAAAGTAGTTGAAATTAGTTTATTTTCAATGAGTTAGGATAAAGAATGCCACATAATATAGCATTCCTTATCTATTTTCTTTAGGCACAGTAACATCAAACTCTTTAGCAAAATCTGCATCAAATATAGCCAAGTAGGTTACTAATGACTTTGTGAAAGGAAGCATCTTCATAGTGTATTTAATTGGTTGAGCTTTCTTCCTTACATCTTCTTGACTTGTGCTAGGGTCCATGTCAAGACCTGTGGTTTCCATGTATGTGTGGTTTACAAACCTACCCATATCAGAAAGAAGACCTGCAGCTGGGAATATACTACCACTCAATAAAGATTCATAGTTTATTGGATTGTAGAAGAATGAAAGCTCACTTACAAACTTATCCATAACTCTTACAGTAAATCTGTGGAAGTTCTTTGAAGCTTTATCTTCGTCATCATCTGGTGCCATGAAGCCCATAGCAAACATCATAGACATCAATGCTCCAAGCATAGCTAGTTCCTTCATCTGATTGTGTAAGTTACTTCTTACCATATCAATGAACTCTTCTCTAGTCATGTTTAAAGTTTCTCCTGTATTAGTTTCATACTCAGCTCTATACTCTTCATACATTTTATCAAGCTTCTTTATACCTTCATCATTCATTTTAAGAATGTTAATAAGGTTTGTAGCTTTATCCTGGAATGATGAAGCTATTACAGATGCTAGTAAACGAATACGACCAATATCATATTTCTCTCCCATAGGGATTCCATCTTCACCAATCTCTACAGAGAAGTCATCACTCACTTTTCTGAATTCAGAGAAACGAGTATCTGTTAGCTTTGGTATCCAGTTTTTGAACAGCATCATAGATTTGGTCCAGATGGACATAGACATCTTGTTGATATCACCATCTGATAAACTACCTGTTGCGTTTCTAGAAATACGTCTAGTAAGAGAAGTAAGTCTTTGAAGCTCATCCCTATTGCTTAGATCTAAGCCAGGGATGACTAACTTGCCATCTTCTAATTTTCTTGTAATAGCAATAGCTCTAGTCTTTTTTAACTCTGCAATTTCATCTTCTATCTTATCCTTGCTTTCTTTAAACTTAACAGCACTATCATATCTATCTTTATACTTATTCTTTACAAACTCTCTGATGCTTACAATCTTACCATTCTCTACCATCATGTTTTCAAGCAACGTTAAGAAGGTAGCCTTCTCTAAAAGTTGTTCTGGCTTTCTCATGAACACCATCAAGAAGTCACCTAGATTACCTCTTGTTAATGTGGTCATACCAGCTCTGTTGAATTCATCATATGAAGGGTCATCCTTTAATGGCATAAAAGTATTTATAAGTTCTTTAAATACTTCTCTTTCTTCATTGTTTTCAAACCTTTGACCAATTAACTTTGTTTCATTCTTTAAGAATTCTCTAGCTTTGAAGTAGTTACCTGATTGGGTAGCCATTTGGATGTTACCACCAAACATGTTGGCAGCACCAGAAATAAATTCAAATCCAAGAGCTTTTAACTGGAATGCTCTATTAGCAGCATCCATTGTTTTAATCAAAGATGTAGCTGTAGGCTTTTCATTCTCTTTCCATACTTCCTTACCTGCCACTCTATTAACTCCTCTCTTGACAAAGTTTAATACTTTATCTATGTTTAAAGGAAGATCAGTATCTGTTAACACATACTTTTGGTCATACAACAACACTCTTAAAAAGTCATTATATACTTTTGTGTTCTCTTCATTTCCAGGAAGTTCTTGAGGTTTACCATTTTTATCCACTACATTACTAACTCTATTAGTGCTAAGATGGTTCTTGAATGTCTCAATTGTTTTAACTAAATTCAACTGACCCTCAACCTCAGATAGATATTTGTATTTCTCTACCTGCTGGATGTAAAGAATCATGTTCTTAAACAAGTCTTCACTCACTTCAGAGTAATCATTTATGCCAGTGCCCTCATCTTTCTCACTAAAGTCATAAGTGTAATACTTAGGTATGCTATTTTGTAATTCTCCAGTCACCTCGTTTATATTACCATATCCTACATCATCTGTTTGAATCTGCAAACTGTTATAGAAGTTACTCATAACAGATAACTTATTATCCCAAACTAGTTGCTCAGCCATACTCTTTCTTACAAAAGGTAAGAAGTTCTTAGCCACCATGTTGTTAACGTAACCAATATCTTTAGCCTTATCGTTAAAATTAGTAATGAAATTATATAGATTAAGTAGGTCTGGATCTTTTTGAATATCTAAATATTCATCAGAGAACCATTGATCTAATGGATGTCTTTTAACTACATAGTTATTAAAACCATTAAAGTCTTCTCTATCTATATCCCAAAGTTGTTGTGCTTCTTTAATATATCTTCTTCTTTGATCCTCAACCTCTTCTGGTGTACCAGGATAGTTGTTTCTCTCAATGTTCTTGATTTGTCTTTCTAATATTGCAGCAGCTTCTTTTCTATAAGCTTCTATATCAATATTTGCCATCAACCATTCTTTGTCTCCAGTTTTAGCATTCTCATCTATTTGCTCAAAGAAGTCTTTCTTATATTTATATATTAGTTTATTTACTAATCCACCTTTTGTGTCCTTTTGATATATTTTTTGAACTAGAGCTCTTGTATCACCACCTCTAGCAACAAGCTTTTCTCTAATTGCCATCAAGTCTTTTACCTCTTCAAAAGCATCAGCAGCAGCTTTACTTCTAGCAGTGCTAGTAAGTTTATATAATATATTTAATGAACGCAATGGTAATTCTGATACACCTCTAAACAAAGAAGCAATTCCTTTTACTACAGCTTCAGCTTTAGTTAAGCCTGCTACAAGGTTTCTTTCTCCTACATGTTTAGTAGCAAAGTCTTCAGCTGCTTTGGTAATCTCCTTGATAGACTTTCTAATCATCTTAGATTCTAGATCTAAGTTTTTTAATATCTCTTTTCTGTATTCAACATTTTCTTTCTCAGCCTCTGTTGTAAGATCTTTTTCCATGTCAGCTGTATAGATAAGATCACCTATATCATCACCAACAGTTGAAAACACCTCAGAGAATCTAATGTAGTTATTCATGTCATCAGCAAAATCAGAAAGCTCAGAGTTAGTAGAGTCTTCTGAAGTGGCAGATCTATCCTTATAAATAGTTTTATAATCATCCATAAGTCTCTCACCATCTTTTCTCATCACCTCAATTACATCAATCAATGGTTGTAAGTTACTAGTTCCTTGTACAATACGTATAGCTTTTCTAAGCGTATTCATACGTTCAATCTTAAACTGACGCTCCTCTTCTGTTGTAACATTCTCTTTAGCATACTCACGAACCAAAGCATTTAACTTTGCTAAGATCTGATCAAGTGCTTCATTACCAGTGGTTTCTGTTTCTTCAGATAGAGGAATAAGTTTTAGGTCTGTAAGAGGATCTATTTGAGATTTATCTACAGAACCCACAGCCATACCTGTAAGTTGATACCCTTGACTAGGATTTTGTTTGTCTTTCAAATTAAACTCCATAGAGATAGGAATAGCACGTAACATTCCAAACTCTTTAATACCATAGTTGTCACGTAACATCTGTTTGTATGTACCAATCTGAATATTGAATGCTCCTTGTTTAAACCAAGCAACATCATTACCAGCAATATACATAAACTTCCAATCTAGGATATGAGCTTTACCATTTGGATCTATAGCAAGAAAGTCAATAGTACCAGCTTCTTTGTTCTTATTATCATACACAACCACCTCAGAGAATACTAATGTATCCTTATCAAAAGAACCAACCAACTGAGCGTAATATTTCTCAAGCATGTCATACATTGCTTGGGTCTCTACATTAAACTTAACAGGTCTGTCTAGAGGGGAAGTTCTTCTTGTACCATCCTCATTAAAATATCTTTCATGTATTTCTTCTAGATCTTTGTGACCAGCAATACCATAAGTCTTCTTAAGTTCATTGAATGCTTTTTCTGCCTCAGTAAACTGTTTATTACCAAACTTTTCTTTATACCAAGCTTTGACCCTATCAGTAACACGCTTAGTTATCTTGGCCCAAGTACCATCATCTTGTTTAATTTCATATCCATTATTAGCTTCTTCAGAATCTAACAACAATGGATCTGTTTCACTTACAGGAATGTTATACTTTCTAACAAGTGTTTTTGTATTCCTAATTTTCTCTTGCATTGTCTGTTGAGGAGTAGTAACAATCTGCTCAACATTATTAAGGACATCCTCTGGTATCTCACTATTGTATAAGTCCCATAGATAATGAGCCATCGCTTCACCTCTAAGCTCTACAAGTTGTTTCCAACTGTCTAAGTTTTTATTTGGACATGTTGCCATATTAACAGATTTCTTCTTTTAGTATTTTACCAATCTCTTCAGGTGTGTATCCTAGTTTCTTTAAAAGCTTACCATCTATCTCAGATTTTGTATAAGCTCTACCATCTTGCAAAGTTAATGTTTCCTGTGGATCTCCAATAAATATTTTAGCAGCATCTTGTAATTTCTTTAGTATCTCAGCACTTTTAATACTGTTAACTTTTCTTTGGAAATCAGCAAGTGCTTCATCTATAGATTTGAATCCATCAGATACTAATAATCCTCCTGCTTCAGCATACCATTTGCTTCCTACAAGAACACCACCCTCGCTAGTTGGTTGCTCATTTGATACATAAACTTCAGAATTAGGATATTCAGGAATGATAACTCTATATCCTTGCTTCTCATAATTTTTACCATCTAACAACGTAACTGTAAATGTTACTTTAGTTGTAGATCTTCTTGGAATAGATATCTTACTTTGAATAAAATCTGTACTCTCATCAATAGTTTGTGGAGGAGTTACAGTTTCTACAGATGTATCTGTAGCCTCATCAAATCTAAAATATTTTAATATGTCTTCATCCTGTACTTCTTTAGTAGTCTCAAAGCCATTAGGAATTACAGACTTCTTAATTACATTATAGAACTCATTAGCTTTAGAACCATCTCCCCACGCATTAATTTGTTTGTATACGTATGTATCTGTGCCATAGAAGTTTTTAGTAGTCAATGGAGTAGTTCCATTATACACTTTTTTGAACAATGCTTTCTTAATATAAGAATAGTCAGCTCTCTTTCTCATCTCAGCCTTCTCTCGTTTATCACCAACCTCCCAAGAGTATACAATGTAGTCTTTATTTGCATCACGTGCTAGAGAAGAAAGCTTCATTAACTGTGGAATTCTTTCTAGGTTTATGGCTTCTTCAATAGTCTTATCCTTCATGTTTGTTGCATTAGAATAAAACCATGAACCATTTTCTCTTTGCTTAACTTTAGCCTTTCTATATGGAACAATGTTGTCATTATTCCAATTGTTTCTTTGGAACACCCCTAGTGTATAAAAGTCTTCTAAGTTAGACATCTTTTCTATTGTAGACAATGTATCACTGTAAACTGATTCAAAGTCTTCATATGGAAGTAAACTTGTGAAAGATATAGGACTCTTAGACAATCCTGACTGTAATACAGCAAGTCTTACAATCTTGTTGTATAAAGGATCATCACCAAGGAATGTTTTCAATTCTCTGAAACCATTGATGATTTCGTTTTGATCATATACCTTGTTGGTCTTATTCTTAATCTTCATATTGTTCACCCCACCTTTCACTGGAGAAGGTAACTGTTCTAACAACTTAACTGCTTGATTATCACGTAGTTTATGCTCCTTATTATTTCTAACCTTAGTTATAAACTCACTAATTTCACGAGCAGCATTATTATCTGATAATAATATTTCTGTAATTTGATTGTTGTATTTCTTATCAATCTGTACAGCCCAGTCAAATAAGTCAGCCACTGCCTTCTGAGCCACCTTGATAAACTCTCCATCTGGTAAGTCTACATAAGGAAGTAACACTTTTTCAATTACGTTTCTTACAGCCTTGTTATCAGATTTAAGTATCTCAGCATATGCTTTTCTTACGTCCTGTATTCTATTAGCCATTACTCCTAAGAAAGAGTTTTCTAATATAGCATCTACACCAGGAATGATTTGACCATTCTTATCTACAGAAGCAATGATTGTATTCTGTGCTTTGATAAGCTGTTGTTGTTTCTTGAACACTAGATATGGATCATTGAATGTAGCTGTGTCAAAGTTAGACCCTTGAGTTACAGTGAACATTTGACTAGCCATCTTAGCATACTTCAAGAACTCATCTAGTATAAACTGTTGCTCAGCTCTGTCATCTTGATTGCTGAACTTCTTAGCACCTAATGTTTGTAATAGTTTAGTGTTAGAAGGTATAGTGGTAAACTTATTAAAGTTGTAATACTCACTAACTTCATACTTCTCACTTGCCTTTAATTCTTTTACATAGTCTTCAATGAATAACCAAGAGTATCCTGAATTCTCAATCTTATTTAGATAGTCACGTACAATTGGTTGGTTCATAAAGTATGCAACTGTATCAATAGGCACACCAAGTTTTGACAAGAACATCCAAGTACTAGCTGTGTTAGGTGTAGCACCTAATTCAATAATCCAAGGACCCTTAGCAATATCTACATAACCATCAATGAACTGAGACAAGATGTCTGATATTCTTTGATTAGCTTTATTATAAACTTTAGACAAGCTTGGATATGTATTACCATTAACTTCTACAGTGTTGTACTCTTTAAACTTAATCTTACCATCACCCATCCATTCTTTATCCACCTCATCTAACTTATTCTGCATACCATCAAAGTCAACAAAGATGTTACTTCTTTGGTTCAAAGAATGATTAGTTTGATTCACTGCAGCAATACCAATAGCATACTTACCAGATATGAATGCTTGTCTAAGTCTAGACATAAACCTTCTATCTAACATGTTACCTGGATCATTATAGTCAATAGCACTTAATCCAATCTTTCTAACTATATCATTAGATAGCTTCTTTAATTGATCAGCTGAGTTAGGAGTTGTTAGAGGCTCAAAGTTCTCTTCACTAGAGATAAGGTTCTCAAGAGATTTAAAGTATCCATTCTCTAAAGACTTCTTATACAACAAGTTAATTAACTGAGTTTTAGTCTTTAATCCTTTAGCAAACTGTGTTGTAATATCTGCTTCATTAACCAGATTATTTAAGTTACCAACAATAGCTGTCAACAACTTACTTTCATTAGAACCTTCCTCAGCAAGATCTTCTAATCTAACTGTCTCTTCTTGAATATATCTATCAAGCTCTTTCAATTGATCAGGAGTTAAAAACTCACCCTTGTCAAATAGTTCTTCAAACTTCTTAATAGCAGCTTCACCTGTTCCAAGGTATGGAATTAGCTTAGGCTTATCATCTTTACCTTTGTAAACGTTCTTTAAATATACAGATAACTTATCAATGTCAAAGTCAGAACCAGCCTTTTTAACTAATGCAGATGGAATAATAACACTATCTCCAAACTCCTTAGGTAAGAACTTAGCTACTTTGATAACATCAATAGAGTTTTGTTTCTGTGTAGGGATACGAAATCCTATACCCTTTAATATCTCTTGACCTTCTTCTGTAGTGTTAAGGTAGTCTAGTAATTGTTGATCTGTCATGTCTGTATCAAACCATCTTGATAACATCACCTCAGCAACACGTTGACCTTCTTTGTTAGTGTAAAACTTAAGTACATCAGAAGTATATCCTTTACCATCTTTAGACTTAACTCTATTCTCTTCCATAAAGGTAGATGGAATCTGTACTTTCATACCACCACTTACCTTTTGAGAAACCACTTCTCTATCAGCAATAGAATATAAAATGTTTCTAATTTGTTGGTAGGCAGGAGTAGCTTCTAATGTAACTTTGCCTTCTAAGAAACCAGCCAAAGCATCAGAAATATTTTCGTTTACTTCTCTCTTAAGCACCTCTCTACGTAGCGTACTAGCTGCCTTAGAGAAGTTTGTCACTTTAAGTTCTTCTCCTACTTGTGTGATTCCCATTGAGTTAAGTAGGTTATTAAACCCTAGAGTAATCATTGCCTCAAGGATTTCTTGATTTCTCTTAATCTCTTTGTATAATGGAGAAGCAGCTTCTTTTGCTTCTTCAGTTTTTAAACTGTTCCAAGCTTCCAATCCTTCTTTATAGTCTACAGGAACACCAGTATCTAATAAGTCAATAGTTACCAACTTAGTAATCTGGCTACCTTTTGTAACCTTTCCATCTTCTTTAGAAGGTACATCAGACTGAGTTGCCATAATAGAAAAAGGAATGTTTACCAGTTGCTCATTAGTAAATGGTGCTTCGTTAAAATTATCATTCTCATCATATGGACTAAATTCAGCTTTTGCACCCACCTTTCTACCAGACGCAAATATAACATAGTCAATGTCTTCTGCCTGTATCTTATCATATAACTTTATAGCATTTGCATCAGCGTTAAGTTGATGTAACACTCTGAAACTCAATGGGTAAAGGGCAAACTTATCTAATACAATATCATTGTATAACTGACCATTACCTTTATTACCAGATACAATAGGTTTGATAGGAGTGTATGTGCTTTGAACACCAGGATTTTCTTTTAGTAAAGTCTTTATTTGTTCTGCAGTTGCTCCAGCTTTAACAGCATTTTCATATCTAATATCAAATCTGTATTGTGCTTCCTCATTATTATTCCAGTCTCCACTGCGTATTCTAAAGTTACGATGTGCAGGAAGTGATATAATACCAGAACCATCTGTCTCATCAAACGCATCTTCATTCTCACCTAAACCATATCCAGGCAAGTCACCAATAGCTTTTACATCAGCCATTGTGATTGTTCTGAAATAATCTCTATTGAAATCTGTATATCCTATCTCTCCTTCTTTAAATCCTTCATTATACACTTTATTCATTGCAGCATTTAAGCCTGAAGAATTAGATGCTAATGCTTGACGTGGAGATAAGAAGTTCTTAATACGCTTTAACTCATCCTTGTATTGATATGGATCTGAATATAATAACTTATGAAGCTCAATATTACTAATCATAAAGTTGATTTGTAACATCTCAAGTTGTCTCATCAACTCATCATTGCTCAATGTCTTGCCCATAGATAAATTCTTTAGAGTCCACACACTTGGATCTTCTTCATCTATAGTAACAATCTCATAAGTCTCTAATGTATTCTTAAACTGTCTTGTTTTGTCAGCAACATATTTAGCCACAGCATTGTTTATGTCTTCTTTGTAAGCTTCATAAACTGCTTCAGGAGTTCCTTCCTCTGCTATGATATCATCATGTAAACCAGCTTTGTAGTTGTTTAGGATTGCTTTAAAGAAACGTAACTCTTTACTGCTTCTAACATCACGCTCTTCTCTAGCTAATTCTAACTCAGAAGTAAAGTAACCTTTAAAGATATCATTAACTCCACCCTCTACATCATATCCTTTCTCTAGAGAATCAACACTGATTGTATTAGGCATGTAAACCATGTGCTCTAGAGACGCATCTCCAGGTACAAGGTTATAGTAATAACCTGCTAAGTTCATGTTAAGTTCTTGAACTAGACGTTCTTGATAAGTAAGTCTACCAGATTGTTTCTTTTTACCATTAACAGAATTAACTGTACCATCAGCCCAAGATGGGTCCATGATATTTTGTGTATCCTTAATACGACCTCCATCACCAGCAATATCAAACATCTTGTTTAACATCACAGAGTTTTGAGCAAAACTATCTGTTAATAGATATGCATATGGAGTGTTAGCTAACTGGTCAATATTAGTTAATTTAGACAGCGTGCCATGTAAATTGCTTAGAGCATTTACACCAATAAATGTCTGTGTAGCGTCTCCATTTACATTATAGAATACACTATCAAACTCAGGGTTTTCTATCTTAGCTTGGATGGTAGCTAGTTCTAACAATCTACCATTGATAGATAATGTTCTACCACTTAATGTAGAAACAACTTCAAGCTTTCTAAAACTATTTTGTATACCTAATGTAGCTTCAGTGAACCTAGCTTTATCATCTACATCTAACTTATTCACCTCATCTATATTAAATGGAATTCCAAGCTTAGCTAAAAACCTAACTTGGTCTTCTATTGTTTCTGTAGGGAAAGCACCAATAAGAGCGTTACCCTTATCATTTATTTTAGGAGCATATCCTTTTCTAAGACCACTATATTCAAAGTATCTAGTGTCATTCTTTACAGAATCAACTACACCATTCTTAAACTCATCAGCCAATTGTCTAGCTGCTGTAGTGAAATTAGAATCTCCCACCTGAACATCACCATTATCTAAGATGTATAAGTTCTTTACAGTTGGGTTTTGTTTATTAAACAATCTCCATAAAGCATTAACTAATCTAAGCTCATGGTCTTTGTCTAAGTTATCATAGCTAGGATCTCCATCCTCAAATGATTTTCTTGTAATACGCTCATATAATGTGCGATAGTTTTCGTCATCTATTGCTAATTGAAGTAAACCTTCTAACATCTCATCAGGGTTAGTAGCTGAGTATGTTCTATTAATAATAGCCATATACACTTCACTTGTAGGAAGTAATTTAGCACCATTAATAGATGAGTATTCTAAATCACCATCTCTAACAATAGGGATAGTAGAAAGTAATAACTTAATAGCAGAGTTTGCCTTTCTAAAGTTATCTATCTTCTCAGCTCCTGTATATGTTTCATCTTTACCTTTTTCCTCTTGAGGATCTTCTCCTTCACTAAACTTAATATTGTAAGATAATAAGTATTCATTATGTTTCTCAACTAATTCATCCCAGTTATCTGTGATTCTATTCCATAATGAATTAGACTTTTCAATAGTAGGAACAGCAGCTTCAGCTGTCATCTTACCAAGCTCAATCAATTTCTCAGCAGCTTTTCTAGGTTTAAGAGCAGTCTTCTGTAAAGCATCTTTAAGTTCTTCACTGCTTACAGTATTAGAAGTAATGTTAAATATGTTACCTCCTGGTTTAACAACTCTTCTTAAAATCTCATAAGTCATTTGTTGCATAATGTCATTCACCTCTTGACCTACAAATCCTTTGATACGTGTCTCACTTTCTCTATCTGCAAATGCATCTGTAACATCAATTACACCAGCTCTTGCATAAGATAGTTGTTGACGTGCAGGGAACTGCTCACTGTAGAAACCAGTGCTCATTCTCTTGAATAACTCTTCTGTGTTTCTAGCTGCTTGTGGCCCAACAAAGAATGTCTTGATAAAACGAACTATGTCATTAAACAACTTAACAATAAATGGTTGACCTTTAGCAGGTTTCATTGGAACTTTACCATCTTTAACAAAGTCTCTGAACTCCTCAGCTAATTGTTCTTTAAGTTGGAAGTCTGTAGCCTCAGAGTATTTAACTGTTTCACCAGTCACTCTATCTACAAAAGATCCAGCTCTATTCTTAAATTCATTAGTAATATTAGTTCTTTCTTCTGGGCTACTAAACATCTTCCATACAGCTTCAAATACCTCATGGTATGCTGTACCCACTTCTGCATTCTCATATACATAGATGCCACCATTCTTTAACATACCCCAAGCCTCAATACCACCCAAGCCTCTGATAATGTTCTTCACTCTATATAGAGGAATCATAGGGAAGTTATTCTTCATAAACTCCTCAATCTTTGGCCAATCTTCTTTCTCAAACTTATCTGTATCTTGCTGAACCTTAACACGAAATGGTGCATCATCTCCCATCTCATTCATTTGCTTTTTAATTAACTCTTCAGCAGATGGAGTAAGTTCAGTTTGTTTGCTATCTTCTAAAGCAGCTAGTTCTGCATTTTTTTGAGCAAGTCTTATACCCTCTAAAAATGCTTTATCAATTACTTCATTAGTAGTATGTGTAAAATCACTATAGTTTAATAGTAATGCTGCTTGATCTGAATTTTGTTTGAAAGATTCTACAACAAGATCTTTCATAAGTTGTAAGTTATCAAATCCTTGAGTTACAGCTTTTCCTCTTATCTTAGTTCCATAACCACCAGCTTTTACATATTTATCATATGTAACTTGATCAAAGTTTCCAGATTTTAAAGTTTGATAAGCATGCTCAACACTACCATACTCTTTGCCTTGATAGGTAAATTTACGTGGAGCTAAGTTAGATAATATTTTAGTATTAGTAGAACTTTCAGGACTACCCCAATAAATATTAATTACTGGTTTCTTAGCTTCTATATCTAAAGACTCTGTAGAAGTAACCACTGCAGGACCAGCCTTTGTACCATAAGGAGTGGTTTGTGTAACTGTAGCAGCTGTGGTAGCAGGAACTGTTAACTTATTATAGATGGAACTAGCTAATAGTTGTGTAGCTTGCTCTACAGAAATGTTTCTAGACTTAGCTAATTTATCAATAGCTGGCTGAGACAATAACTTACCATTCTCATCTGCTACTAATGCAACACCACTTTTACCACCACTGGTTGTTAATTGTTCACCATTTACAGTGAATACAATATTACCAAGGTCAGCATTCTTAATAGTGTTAGGTGTCTTACCATCTAATACAAAGGCTGCTGTAGGAGCAGGAGCTACAGGAGTTAATATACTCTTCTTAGCCACTGTAGATTTCTCAACTACACCAGCGTATTTATCTTTTGTATCTGTATTTACAAAGTAGATGCCTTCTCTATTAGATTTAGCAGCAGTAGCCTCTTGATAAGGTACAGTCAATGGAGTCTCTTCACCTGTTCTACCTTCTGTAGATAACAAGTAACTTTGATAGTTTTTCCATTGTTTAGTCTTTAATTTACCATCTTCACCTACACTTAATATCTCTTCATAAGGTTTGTTCCAGTTAGATAGATCTCTAGCAACATAAGCAGATCTTACATTGTTATACATAGTCTGTAACTTAGCTATGATAAGATCTTTATTTCCTTCTATGCCAAGTGGTGTGAATGGAAAGCTTGTTCCTTCATTAGACATGTTTATTCTCATGTCTAAAGCTCCTGATTCAGCAAACCATATACTGTTAACTCCTGGATTGTTTTTAGGTCTACCCCAATATGTTACAGTTCTTAACCATTCAAATAAACGTTTAGCTTCAGGTGAACTTAGGCTTCCTTCTTCCCATCTAAGGTTAGCTAATCTAACAATTGCTTGATATATTACCTTAGCTTCTTCCTCACTGTGTAACTTATTCTGTAATGGAACATACCCACTACCTGCATCTAAAAATATCTTGCCTCTAGCATTTGAATAACGTGTTGATCCTCTTTCAGCTTTGTCTTCCAAAGTGGGAACGTGTATTACAGGCTTTGTAGTTAAGTCTGATTTTTGAATCAAACCAGCAGCCACTGCACCAGTTCTTGCATCCTTAACTTCTTTACCTTCAGCATCCACCACACGTTGAGGAACACCAAATGATGCTTCTACATTAAATGTTTCTAAGTCTGTAGAACCTAATGTTTCATTTACAAACTCAGTATATTCTTTTATAATTGCATTCTTCTCAGCGTCTGTTGTACCCTCTGGGAACATGCTCTCATTATTAAACTTGCCACTCCATTGAAACTTAGGATCTGGCATTACTTGATATACAGCAGTATCAAACGTAGGAGTATCTAATGGTTTACCATCTACACCCACCACCCTAATCTTTTTACCTACCTGCTCAACCATTACTACAGCAATAGTTTTGCTAGGATCTACATCACTAGTTCCTTTAAGATGATTCATTAATCCACCAACATACTTACCATTTACTATTTCACCACCTAATCCTAATTGTCCTTCATTAGCTTGTGTAACATATACACCACGAATTTGTTTTCTATTCTTAAATGCATATAAGTCAGCTCCAAACTTTACAGAGTTTTGATATCCAGGAAGTTGAGGAGTAGATACAGTGGCTCTAGGAAGAACTAATTTAGTCTTCATATTCACCTGCTGATAATCAGCAGCTTTATTAGTTGGTTGCTCAACTTCAGGTTCTCCTTTTTGAGAATCTAATATCTGCTTGTTTCCTTTTATAATCTTTTCATCCTTAGCCTTCTTGTTAAAATAGTTTTCTGATGCTTTGTTATATTCTTCAAATACAGCATCAGTTAACTCAGGATTATTTAATGAGTTAATATATTGTAACTTATCATCACCTGTAGGTTTTTCAATTTCTTTAAACTCACCTTTCTTTAACACAGTGTCAATAGCAGCATCCATAATGTTTTTAACATCATCAGCTGGATTCTCTCGATCACTAATCTTAAATTGCTTAAATTGTTCAGGAGTAAAGAAAGATATGTCTCCATTTGGTAATCTCACTTCTAGTTCACCACCTAAAGTTTGTGAAACTACAGCTAATTTAGGAGCTACAACTAATTCATTTCCTTGCTTATATACAGGTTGCTCAAGAGAATACATCTTACCAACTTCTAATTGTTTAGATACTATCTTCTTGTTCTTCTTATCAACAACATCTTGATCTACAGTTACAGGCATTTCTTCAGCATCTCCAAATCCAAACTCAGGAGTTCCTAAGTAGTCTTTTGGATTTTCTTTAACGTCATCATACTCCTGCATGAATAACTTTCTACGTAAAGAAAGTTCTACAACGTCAGACAATGCTGTCTTAAGTTCATCTTTTATTTCAGATGTTACATCTAATTCATTGATTTGTAACAATGCAGCATCTGTAGCTTCTTTATTAGTTTTGTTCTCCTTAATAATACTTTGTAAAACATCAACTGTCAATATACCAGCATCAGCTAAGGCACCATTCATCTTAGGGATACGTAAGTCATAATCAGCAATCTTAGCTGCTGCGTATGCCATCTTATCAATTACCATTGGAGGATAAGTTCTTTCTCCTTCTCTGTTTACTAATCCAGAATATCTTAAGTCAAGAGCTTTATATATCTCACCTGTGTTTTTAGCTGTACTCTCAAGAGTATTTAATCTTTGTTGGTAAGATTCTACAGTGTCATTGATGTTAGCCAACCCTTGTTCTTTAAGTTGACTTAAGCCACCTTCATTAATTCCTTCTCTTTTTAAATCTTTAATCTCATCCAACACCATATCTAATCTACCATACTTAATACGACTTACTAAGTAGTTATGCATTAAGTCAGCATCTAGATCTTTGGCTTCTAACTTATTTCCCTGTACTACAGCTTGTTGTTGCTGTTGTTGTAAAATTACAGCTCTGTTTACAGAGTTAAGTTTATCTACATAAGCATCCTTAAATGAAGGAGCATTATTTAATATGTTTAAGAATCTGTTGGTATTGTCTGTAAGGTTTCTACTTTCTTGGTAGTTACCTCTTGCTTGCATTAATCCACCAGTAATAGAACCAAGCAAGATGCTCTCAGCACCTTCTTTAGTCATAAGAGCACCTTTCTCTCCCACCACACCATATAAGAAACCATCACTCCATACATTAGCTGCGTCTGATTGATAGGCCTTATTGTAATAGTTTTGTACTCCCACTTGTAAAGCATATTGTAAACCTTCTTGTAATCCTTCTTTAGGATCAACAGCGTATCTACCAACACCAGTCACTTTATCATAAACTCTACCAAACTTAGTAGAAGGAGTCACTCTTACATACTTGCCATCTTTTAGTACAACCTCATCTACCTGACCTAACAAACTATTAGCAGTTTGTTTATCTGCAGCATAAGATGATCCTAACAATCTAGGAAGTTGTACATATTCTGTAGCACCTAGAATAGCAAGGTTACCAAAGAATGAAGCCTTACCCACACTCTCTGACTCTGATTCTATTTTCTTTAAGTCTTCACCAGATGGTTCATAACCATTTACTTGGGTGTATTGATTGATTAGATTTTCTCTATATTCTTTAGCTGTTTGTAATGCTTCAAAAGAAGCTTCGCCTGCTGCAGAATATGTAGCAATTGCTGTTCTTCTTCCTAATGAATTCAACTGACCAAACATATTTGTTTCTGCTGCAATCTCTGCAAGTCTAGATGACTTAGCACTCAAGTCTGCAATAGAAGATATTTCTCCTTCTAGTACAGCTGCAGCCTCCACGTTCTTACCAACGCTAAAAGCCCTTGATGTATTTCTCAACAAGGGTGTAAATAACTTAAATGCGTTAGCTGACTCTGCTGCTGCAGCAAGTCTACCAATAGCAGCACCTGCAGTTTTGATACCTGCGTTAGCAACGTTACCACTTAACATTGCACCTACAGCATATCCAGAGTTTTTGATTAACTTATCAAATAAGAAGTTTGCTTTGAGCCAGTTATCTGAAGAATACCACTTAGCTTCTTTTTCTACGTTTGTATAATAGTTAGGAAGATATTCTTGATCTACTTTATTGTTCCAGTCATCCAATGCTCTAAGCCCTGGGTTATCCCAAACATCAGCAAGTCTACCTGAGAACGCTGATGACCCAAGACCATACAACATACCAAAGCCTCCAGCAAATGTTGTTGCTGTAAGGTTCAATCCTTTAAGGATACCATTGGCAGATTTTTCTGCAAATGTTTGAGCATAAGCTTTTTGATCCTCTATGTCTACAATGTCTGCACTGTATACACCATATCTTCTATTATCATATAATTCTTTAGAAGTAACTGTTGGAGCTATAGATGACTCTACAGGTCCTCTACCAAAGAACTTATCTAGTATATTAACCTCACCTGCCAAGCTTTGAACATACGCAGCTCTTCCTGTAGATGCTGGATTATCTAATCTTGGAAGACTGTCTTGTTCATTTTTAAGAACAGGTTTTAGGTTCTTATCAAAATCTGGCATAATTACTTTTGATATAGGTTAGAGAAATCATATTTAGGATATTCAGTTTTCATTAACTTTATGAAGTCATTATCTGTTAATGTATTAAACTGTTGTTTAGCTTGTTCAAGACCAAGTCTTTGTGCTTTATTTCTACCAGCAATAACAAAGGTTTCATATGTACCATCCTTCTTCAATGCATAAAACTTAGGTACAAACTGACCAGGGTTTTTAGTATCTTGGTCCAGGTCTGCTAATATTTGGTAGTTGTTTACATTAGGGAAATCTCCAAATTGTGATTGATATTGAGCTTCCTTAGGATCATCATTTACATTAGTGGTACCTCTTCCCAATCTTAACAATAATGCTTCATCTCCATTTTGTGTCAAGTATTGAGGACCAAAATTTGAAACTACTTGAGAAGCAGTTAGTTTTAAGTTTTGCAAGTTCTTTGGATCTGCATCACTCTTTAACGTTACAATGTACGTACCATCCTTATTAGATTGTACAAACACCCTAGTGTTTGCTATATTTTCTTTTGTTAATAGAGTAGAAGCAGAAGCTGTACTATAGTTACCATCAGCAGCAATGTCCTTTTCTTCAGCAGCTGTGATGAGTGCACTTAGATTATTTGCAATGTTAACTGGTAATTTATCATCCTTACCATAGTTAACAGCTTTAATTGTAGGAACAAGTTCACTAACTCTTGGAGCTAATAGCTCCAAATACTTATCTGTCTTTTGTTTTTCAAAGCTAGATATTGGTTTGTCAAACTGATTATAATAGCTTTTTAGTTTATTAGTAAATGAGTTTATTGCTGGAATAGTACCATAACCAAATCTAGAACTTTCAACGTTGTAAGTTTTATCACCATACTTAATACTTATTGATCCTCCTTTAAGTCCTCTAGGATCAGTAAAACCTACATCACCTTGTTTGTAAAGTTTAAACAAATCTGCTTCACTAATTTTAAGGTTAACACCTTCTGTAGTTGGTAGAGTTATTTTTTGAGGGTTGTTAAAATTACTAGATATAAATTTAGATTCTGCATTTAGTAGTTCTATATTTTTTGGATCTTTTGCTACTAGTATGTCAGCTTCTTTTAAAGTGTTTTCTTTTAACTTAGTTAATGCATCTAAATTCTTTTTCTCTTTTAATATGCTTTGAATAGTAGGAATGTATGCTGGGTTAACATTAGATTTGTTACCATTCTTTGCATAGTCAGCAACTATTTCTGCAACCTTAGCATCTGAAAGACCTCTTGCTTTTAATGCAGCAACATCTCCATCTATATCTGATACCACTTTATCTATCTGAGAATCAAGTCTATCTCCTGATTTTAATTTATTATCAGTTTCATTACCCAACGTAGTAGGCTCATTAGGATTAATCAGACCTAATTCAACTTGCTTAAGATAGTTTTCTTTTTCTTTAGTTGCAAGTTCTCTTTCTTTCTGACTACTAGTAATCTTAAACTCTTGAGTTAATCTTGCTTCTCTTTGTCTATCTATTGCTATCTCATCTTTTTTAAGTTGAACTTGCATCAGTGGGTTATTCTCATATGTCAACTTCTCTTCTTTCCAAGCAAACGCATTTCCATATTCTCTAAAGAAACCATCTTTGTATATAGAATACTTAGCAGACTTAAGATCTCCAGATCTGATGCGTTCAATCTCCTGAAGAGCTTGTGCATCTAGTGTTCCAACTTTACCTTCTTCTCCAAGTTGATCTTCATACTTCTTACGTCTTTTTTTCAACTCTCCTAACTTATCTGGATCAGTGGCATATTTAGGTAGTATATTGTTAATGCTATCTACTTGTGTTCTAGCAAATCTTTTGCTAGATTCTAAATCTGTACCCACTCTTTTAACAAGATCATCAGCAGTTACATTTGAAAACTGATAGTTAGCATCAATTGACATTTGATTATAGTCATCAGGATTCATAACTGCTGCAATAGCAGTTTCAATGGCTCCTTCATCTATACCTTTAATTTCTAATCTCTCAATAGCATCTGCCACCTCTTTAGTTATCTTACCATTCTTTATAACAAATGGTATATCTAAGCTTTGTAACTTAGGATGTAAAGCTTTGATAGCCTCAAGTGCTTTGGTATTTAGATCTCTATATGGAGTGTATCTATCTCTAAATACACTTCCTGGTTGTGTTCCAGATAACCAAACGTTAGCTTTATCAGTAAAGTCTTTAATATTAGATTGGCTAGATTTTCCCTCAGCAATTGCTTTTTCCATCTCAATTAATTGTTTTCTATACCAAGCAGTAGAAGATACAGCATTCTGAACAAGTGGATCTTTAACCACTTGTGTAGCCATACCTCCAACAGAATTAACTAGTTGTTGGTTAGAAAAGTCACCAGCTGCGACAGTCTTTAACTTACTACCCAAGTCATTTAACTTAGACTGTAAGTACTTTTTGTCAGCGTCATTGACAACATCCATTCCAGCTATATTGTCTATGTAGCCTTGGATCTTTTGTACACCTTGGTCATATTGGGCCTGCTTTTGCATGCCCACTTGAACCATTGCCTCCACTGGAAGCTGGGATACGTAGGGATTAAAGGTTGATATTTGATCTGTAAATGATGCCATGATATTAGAATTAGCAAATTTAATTTAAAATATTATAATTACCAAGAGCCATAACAAATTTTGGTAATTCACTATAACTGAAATAGTTAGAGATTTTTTAGAGCGTTAACAATTGATCCATTTCTGACAGTTTTAGAGGTTCTGGTTTTTTCCTTACTTCCTGTAATACTACCAGCTTTATCTCTAGTTGTAATCTTTTCATATAGATCTGTTATCTTAGCTCTATCATCACTAGATAATGATTCAATGTTTCCAACATCAGAAATGTTGAATTGAGCAGGAGCATTAGTATTATAGGCTACACCTTTTGGAGAAAATCTGTATCTGTACAAATTCTCATAAATTGCAAGAGTTTTGTTCTCAAGTCTGTTTTGAGCAGTTTTGGTAGATATAGACTTAAGTGCTTCAATTGCTTGTGTTCTAGTATTAGACTTGGCTTGAGCCTGTCTAACGTATTGTTGATCAAGGATTTGTAAGTTTTTAAGCTGAGCTTCATTTAATAAAGCTCTGTTCTTATCATAAACTTGCATCTTGTTTGCCTGATTGATTCTTGTTTGTTCTCCTAGGATTTGATTCTTAGCCTGCAATGTCTGAGCCATAATCATTGATTGTGCAGCAGGATTAGAACCAGCAGCTCTGATAGCAGCTCTGCTTTGAGAATCAACAGCAGCCAGTTGATCATTTAGAGAAATATCATATGGAGTGTCTAACATTGGTTGGAATGTCTGAGCCTGTACAGGTTCTAACTGATTGGTAGCCATTGTATAAAGCTCAGGATATAATTGATCTGGAGATAGTTCTTGATTAGCATTGCTAGGTCTTAAGAATGGTTCTAGGTTAGATAGGGCAGCAGGAGCATAATCTCCAAGAAACTGACCTGTCTTCTTTAATGCATTTAATATCTTACTACCTTTCTTTTTTGATGTAGGATCACCTGGCATATCTTCAATGCTAGGAGGATAAAATTTAGGACTAGATGAAACTGTTACTTCTGGTAAATTACTGTTTGAATATCCTGCTTGATATGGAATTGTTATAGCATCTTGCTTTGGTCCAAACTGTGGAACTAAATCATTTATACTAAATGGTTTAAGTTGACGAACCCCATCTCCTGGAACTGATGGTCTACTAGATTTACTTTTAAATAAATCATAAAGTTTTTCTTGTTGATCTATGTTCTTACCAGCATAGTCTGTATATCCTAACTCTTTAGCTAGGGTTTTTCTTTCTGCAAGAGGAGTTTTAAGAAATGACTTAAGACTAGTACCATCTTGAGCTACCATACTTGGATTTGTTTCTCTTTCTAATTTACCTTCAGCTAATTTGTCATTCTTAACACCTAACTCCTTGGCTGTCTGATGAATAGCGTCTTGTACAATACCTGCTTCTTTAATCTTATCAGCATTAATCTTTTGCCAAGCTTTAGCTCCTTGCATCATAGCATTTCCTGTATTTAAAGATAAATGATCAAATGAACTATTCTCATCAGCGTTTTCAATTAGCTTAAGACCTTTGTTTATTCTCTTTAATTGTTTAGCATCATTCTTAGCAATATCAGCTACATATGTTTTAAACTTCATTCCTTTTGCTTTTGGATCTCCCATAAGATCTGCTATTTCTTTATTAATTTTCATGTTACCAAATACAACAAGGTTATCACTAGATCCACCATCTTGTAGTTTAACAGCTGGTTCACCACCTTCTACTTCCACTTCATTCTCACCATACTTAGTTTGGATGCCACCATTATCATGAGACGCACCTCTAAACATTCCTATCTCACCACCAGGTAAATTAGGATTGTATGACATTGTTTCAAAGCGACCCCCATCTCCTACTTCTAATTCACCACCCATAGCCATTTGTGTTCCATATTGAGCTCTAGGCATACCTGGTCTACCAGTATATAATGCTTCTGCACTAGGAGGAGTATAATCAACCTGAGCAAGATGACCACCACTTCTTAACATATCTGCATCATGTGGAGGTTTTAAAAGATCTTTAATATTATATTCTCCAAACTTAGTAATTGTTTGTGGTTGCCAATCATGACTTACCCATCCACCATTTTCCATGTATGCATTAAGAGGACCTTGTGATCTAGCTTGTTGGAAAGCTAATTGGTTTTGGCTCAAAGCAGTTTTATCTTTCTGTGCTTGTAATGCTCTAGCATCTTTAGCACCACCTAATGCATTACCTGCCACCTTACCTAAGAACTTACCAACAGCAGCTCCTGCAGGACCAAAGGCAGAACCAATAGATTCTCCTACAGCACTACCAACTTGAGCTTGACCTGAGTCTTGGAAGTACTCACCAAACTCTGCTTTGGGCATATGACCACCATGTCTGAATTGTTTGTATGTTTCTTGTAATGGTTCAAATCCAAGATCATCATATATGTCATTTGTAGGAGCATATGTATTCTGAATCTCAGTGGGGTTACTACCAATCATTCTACCATTCTGAGCTAGGTAGTTTGTACCTGAACCATAAGGATTACTTAATTGTCCTGGTTGAGTAGGATTATCTTCTGGTCTAACATAATTACGTTGAGGATCTTGCATAGTTTGATTAGCCTGTAAAGCAAGTCCTGATAACTGAGCAGTTTGATCTGCTTTCTTAATGTTTTTCTTTTGCTCAGCAATAGCACTAATTCCACCAGCAATCTTATCTAAGTTTTGAAGAGCACTCATACCAGCAGCTGCAGCTCCACCACCAAAACTTCCTTCAGGATTTTTTGTAGTGGCACCAAATTTAGTAAATCCAAACTCAGGTGGTGTAGTAGCTCCAGCATCAGCAATAGGAGGATTACCAAAATCAGTTAATTGATGTAGTTGGTCATTGACCATTCTACTACCCATAGCAGCTTTCTTCAAAGCTTTACCATGCTTAGCCATAAATGCTTCTTCATTAGGAAACTTCTTATAGAATTCCTTCTCAGATTTAACTTTAGCAATCTTTAATATTTGGTCTTTCATATTATAATCTATTGTATGATTTATTTATATTTATCTAACCAGCCACCCTTAGGGTATTCTGTAACTTTACTTCCTTTGAACTTATAGTTTTTTCCTGGTTTCATATCTTTTATATCTCCTTCATCTGATATACCAATTACATCATAAGGAACTCCTTCCATTGTAATTTCATTAGAATTGATCTGTGTAATCTCTCCTGGATGAGCCCACTGACCCATATCATCTTTAATCACAGAACCATTCTTAGAAATAGACTTAGGTTTGAAGTCTAGTCCATTCTGATAGAAACTCATTTCCTTGCCATTCTGAGCACTTGCTTTTGTCTTCTTAGCATATTTACCATTACTAGGAGCAGGACTCTGTGTACGTGCGTATGTGAATCCTACAGCACCTGGTAAAGCACCACCCATAGCCATATCACCATAAAGTCTATCAAAGTTTTTACTACGTATATCTCTATACTCTTCTCTCAACTTAGGTTCAATAATAGAATGAGCTTCATTTTCTACAGTACCTGGAGTAATATAATTTTTTATGTATGCATCTAACCATCCCTTTTTAGTAAATATATCACTTAAATCTACATTCTTTAAAGTATTTATTAAATCTTTACCAACAAAATCTTTTACAAAACCTACATTTCCTTTTTTATTTGCTTGAACTTTGTGAGCTAATTCATCTAAAAAGTCTTGTTCTACTAGTTTACCATATTCATCACCAAATTTTGGAATAGAAATATTTATAGAATCAGTGATAGGGTTATAATAAGGTGTATCCTTCTCTCCAATTGTATTTATTTTAGGAGATCCATATTTATTATGCATTTGTTCTAATGCGTGATAACCAGCTGTTGGAGTAAACCAAAAATATTCATCTTGCCATTTTTCTGCATCTGTTCTAACTTTATCAAAGTAGTCTTTCACTTTAGGATTTTTATGTCCATACACAATTGCTTCAGGAAGAGTCATTTTACCACCATCTTGAAACTGTCCACCCCATGCAGGAGAATAGTTTCTACCTTTTATATCATAACCAAGTCCTACATAACCAGGACCTACAGATGCTTGGACATCATTAGGATTAGGTTTCTTACCATAGTTGTCATCAGGCTGTTGGTCTAAAACCATTCCTCCTTGCTCATACTTATTTAACCATCCTCCATCTTTCATAGTATTATCCTTTCCACATATATGACACACATTCATATCTTTTCCACTAGAGCTTGCTTTACTCCAGGAATGTCCACATGTGCAGTTAATATTGTTAGCCATTATTTATAAGAGATTTGAGCAGGTGCAACAATGAATTGAGAAACTATATGAGCTTCAGAACTGTTATCAAGTATATGTCTCACTTTGAGATCTTTAGCCCTCAATGGTTCTTTCTTAAATGATCTTTTTCCATAATCCATATTTGTTTGATTTACAACTTTATCTATTGATAAAGAGTCACAACTTGTCATGAATAAAGGTATGGATTTATTTTTAACTAAGCTCCAGAATGTATTATACTGATAGAAGTTATCACTCTTTGTATACATAATGGTTTTACTATTAGTATTGTATATAGGATATGTTAAGTATGCACTTAAGTTATTGATAGGCTTTGGTACCAATTCTAATACACCTGTGGACTGTTGTCCATTGTATAGAACAGCTTTGTTAAACCATTGATTATCAACTTGTATCTGAGCATTGTCATTAAATACACCATCTACAAGAGGTAGATAGTTATACACTTTACTGTAGTCTTTTATGTTTTGAAGAATCTCATCATAGCTTTGGTAGCTAAAAGGATATTCAATTATGTATGGTTCTATATTACCATAGAACTTATTATAATTTAATGTGTCTGTTAAGTGTCTCCAAATAGAGCCTGTGTTACATGTTGTATATGTCAAAGCTGCAAGTTCTTCTATAGTAGCAGTACCAATTAAAACTTCTATAAAGATACCATTGCATTTGCCTGCAGATGTTATAATAACACTATCAATAGCATCATCAACGCTAACAGTATAACCATCAATTAAGTTTTGCTTGGTTATATTAGTGCCTAGAACATTACCTTCATTATCAGAGATATTGAAAGGTCCAGTTCTACCACCTGAGCACGTTAATCTTATTATTACTATTTTAGACATATATTAATCAATTACGATGTTGCTGCAGCTGTACCAGCTAAATTACATTATGGTGCTGCAGTAGTTGTTGTTGTAGTGGTACAAGATTCTATACTTAATATTACACCAGATGGATCAATTGTATATGGATTACCATTAATACCAGTATAGTATGTACCTGGAGGATCTCCAAATGTAAACTCTGTAGTTAAACATTGATCATTATATAATTGTGTTCCCACAGTAATAGGTAACGAAGTTACATATAGTGGAGCAAAAAAAGTACTCTCACAAGCACCAAGAAGAGTTAAACTAATACCATTACATTCAACTTCAATACCAACGCAACCAACATTAACTGCTGTTCCTTCTAATATACATAGGTTTACTGCTGTACCTCCAAGTGCACAAGGATATCCTGTTACCTCTGCTGTACCAGACAAGTTACAATAATAAATTACTGTTGTTGTAGTGGTAGTGGTAGGAGAAGGAATCTCTGTAACAGCTATTGCTGAGATATCACAACTTTCATTTAATCCAGAATAGAAGAAATTGTTTTCCCCTATGTAGAAGTTAGGCAGGTATGTATGGAAACTCACCCAGCTTTTAGTATTGAAGTTAAATGAAGCAGTCCATGATTTATTACAGAAGTATTCTAAGTCTGTTACAGCTACAAATCTTTTCACTGATGTATTACCAGCAGTTGGTTGATTTACATAAAACTCCTTAGCCACATCATCGTAGAATATTTCCTTACCTGGTTGAGGAATGTAGTCTAACTTAGTAATAATAACTCTATCAAACTTACTATCAAACACACCATGTAAACCAATATTCTTGAAGTTGTTATCTATATCAACATTTGGAAAGTATCTTAATATTTCAAATGATAAATGGTCTGTAAAGAATCTATTTAGACCAGAACCAAATCCTGATATATCTGTTGCTTGGGTACCAGTGATTAAGAATATTTGTCCTCTCTTAGCATCCACAGTCACTTGACCTTGTGGTATTCTAAGCAACATTTTGTTTTGACATCCTACATAACCAAGATCTGTTTCAGCAAAGTCAATAGGGGGTGCATTACCAAATAACTCACCACCTCCTAAATATGCAGATTGAGGATTGCTTGTATCTATTGTTAACAAGTTATTGTATAACAATGTCTTATTCTCAAATCTAGCTAATGTTGCTCTGTTCTGTATACCATCTAATGATACTAAGTTACCATAGTTTTGAGGGAAGTCAAAGAAGCTTGCTGGACGATATATCAACCAGCTATTTATTCTATTGTCAGAATAGCTTTCTTGTCTGTCAGAGTATATTGCTCTAAATGGAAAATATGTGTAACATAATTGTTGCACCCAATCTGTAGGCAAATGAGAGAAGAAGTTCTCTACGTTTTGTTTAGTGAATGTTGTATTGTAGTAGTACGTATTGTCAAATGCAATAGGTACTCTGTTCTCTTGGAACCATTGGTCAGGAATACCTGAACTCACGTGTGGGTAGAAGTCACCCTCTAAGTTATTAAATGCTTGACGTAAGTCTACATTAATAGAAGACTCTACATAGTAATAAGGAACTCCATAAGCAAATAGATACATCTTACCATCATAAACATAATTAAATGTTCCTGGCGCAGTGGTACCAATAGGAGGAGTGGTAGATGTAGTGGTTGTACTAGTTGATGTATTATCTACAATATCATCATTAGGACAGTCAAGGTAATGAGCCTTCACTGATATAATGTTCTTCATTAATGTAGATCCTACATAATAGTCATACAACACAGATCTTGCTGAGTACCAGTATTGTGGGTATGCCACGTTACCAATCTCATCATAGTAAATGTCACTATCATCAGGAGCCTTAACTCTGTTATCAATAAAGAATGGAAGCTTAGTTTTGAAACCAAACTTACTAATAAATGTGTCACCACCAAATACCACCTCAACACCACTTGCTGGTAGAGAATTAAATATTCTCTGGAACCCTGTATCAATTGTTTGATAGGAATATATCTGTCCCCACTGTCCATTGTTGATTGTCTTGATTGAACCATAATATGAAACAACCTTTATATCTTGTTGATACTCAGGGGTTCCACAGTTTCCTGATTCTCCAAGTGTAAATCTAGAATTATCACTAATTTGACTTACACCTGCTACAACAAGGTTTGGTGTTTTGTTAGGATATGGTAACGCTGGTACAGGTCCCACTCCAGTTCTTGTTTCAATACTTTTAGTATATACTGATGACTCTCTATTCCAGTTGTTAAGATCATGATCATCTCCCACAGATTGTACACCTGGGAAGACATATTGAGATCTATCAAGTTGTCTTTGTTTAATACCTAGCGTACCAGTTAGAGGATTAGTAGCAGAATTCTGTATAGCTTCACTATAGTCATAGCTAGATATAGAATTAAAAGAATATGCAAAGTTTCTTCTACTAACTCCATTCACATATATCTGTAAGTAAGATTGATATGCTGTGAACATGGCAGTGGCATTGAACCCACCTAGATCAGCAATTGCTCTACTAGAATTCAAGGCATCTATCTGTGCTTGTTTAGTAAGAAGCTTGTACATTGCGTGCTCCTTCACTTGTACAAAGTGAGCTCTACCAGCTCCAAATAATACACTCTCCAACTTAAGAACATTACCTAATGTAGGTTGTCCAAAAGAAGTTTCTGGTGAATTAAATACTTGTCTGTATGGTGACTCATTATTATTAAATCCATCTAACTGAGCAGGATAACATTCAGTATTTTTATTGTTATTATTAGCAACTATTGTGTATCCTGTGCAACCACTAACACGTACAGGAACAGTAGAAGAATTTACTGTAATTGACGTACCTTTTTGTACAGTGATATTTGTCAAAGATTGAGTGATAGGATCTGTATAGCTAAATGCAGGTGGACCACCAGCACAAGCAAGTGGAACAGTAATTGTGTAAGCTGTAGCTGTAACATTTGTAAATGTAGCAGCTCCACTATTTACAACAGGAAGTGTAATAGAACATATCTGAGTTGTTGCTGTTGTAAAAGCAAAAATTGCTGTCTGTCCAGTGTTGCAATCTGTATATTGTAAATTACCATTAATAGTTGCTGTCACTTTGAATGTATCACATTGAGAATTGTATGCGTTGCTTTTCTCAAGTAAGAAAGGATCTTCGTTAAGATCATTATAAGGATAGTTTGGATAGTAGTAAGGAGTTCCTTCTCTATCATATTTACCCACGTTTCTAAGGATGCCCTTAGCAATAATAGATTTATTTGTACTTCTATTACCTCTAACTATCTTAAATCCAACAATAGAGGCTTTCTCTGCAGCTGTTAAACTAGATGCTTGGATGAGAAATATTACTTGTTGTACATCTATCTTTACACCAATTGGATATACAGCACTAGCTGATTGCATTGTTGGTTGTATCTGTCCACCAGAATATATAATAGGAGCACTCTCAAAGTGAGGACTTACAAGTACATCAGGAAATTTATGATGTCTAATTGGTTCATTAGCAAGGTCTCCCCATACATCCACATTACATGGATACAGATCTGTAGATTCCCAATATGCAAAGTCTCCAGATTGATATGGGTATGCATCTCCTATCTTTTCAGCATCTGTTGTAGGAACAGGATATGTAGCTGTTACACTAGCTGTATTATATATTTTCCAATAAGGAGCACTAGTTCCTTCTCCAATAAAGTCATTGTTAGTATTTGGTACAACAATTAAATCATTAGATGTTGATGCTCTACCAGGAATATGGAAACCATCTGTTTGTTTACCATTGTCTAATAAAAAGACTATCTCAAATGCATATACCTCATCTCTTAAATAACCTCTAAGATTGGCAGTGTAGAAGCCATCAGCATACGTATTGTTAGCTGGTAGCTTATATGTCTCCCATTGAAGTTGAATTTGATTAGCAATACCTTGATAGTTAATTCTATCAATAGATGTGAGGTTATCCCATACAATAACATCCTGTACGTTTGTAACATCTTGAGCAATATCATAATAAGCAAACTTCTCAAGTATGTCATTAAGACTCAAAGGAATTTGAGTTATGTTCTGACCTGTATAAGTGATTGTTCTAGACTTATCTTGTATATTGTAAGTTCCTACAAGTTCTACAGTGGTGCCATTATTTATTGTTTTAATGACAGCCAAGTTAAAGTATTGGAAGTATCCTGTAATATCTATGTCACTGATACTCAACACAATAGAGTTTCCTACAGAGTATTGAAAGTCAGGTGTTGTTATCTCTGTGTTTGCAATAGATACAGGATTAGTAATTGAGTAGTATGATGTATATGCATCTCCTGATGCATTACAATATTGAATAGCAAATTGATAAGCTCCTGCTTTTAAATCTCCACCTACAACAATATCAGTAACATCTAAGTTAGGAATTGTGAAGTTAGGTTGCACCTTTAACTTATTACAGTCTAACGTTGCTTCAATATCTGGATCACAATTTTGATCACCTGTAAATATGGTGATGTATGGAATTGAATCAATATTAATATATCTTCTTGGATTAAGACCATCTGTCCAATAGACCTCAGTGGTACAGTTGGTAATCTTATGTACAGCTTTATGAATAGGATAGTTGATGTCAAAGTTCAAACATGGAGAATTTGCACAAACTGTTAATTCTGTATCAGGGATTGGAGTACATAATAAATGATATACACAGTCATTGTTATTCATATACCCTATCTCACTTCCTCCTGTTTCAGGATTAGCTAAGAAGAAGATGTGTTTATTTTTCTCTTGGATGAAGTGCGTACCAATAAGTTGGTAGCCTTCAGGGAAATCTAAACAAGCTTCATTTGAAGGTTCATTCTGATAGTTTACAGAATTAGAGTCAAAGTTCTCTAATGCTGCGTTTAGGGCATAAGAAAGTTTCCCCTTCTGTATTTGATTTACAGAAGAGTCCATGTCTAGTCCCACTCTACCAAGATTAAATTCTTGTCTTACACTAGAGGTGCCTTGATTATCTGTTCCATCCATGTCCATATCTTGAGCTTCTGTTTGGTAATTCATATTGTGCAAAACGTTGTAAGTCATTTCTTACACGTCTTTGCTTAGTCCATGCATCCTGTTTCTTAATCTCAATCATTGCCATTATAAAAGCCTCATCATGTAATGCTTTATAGTAAATTAGCTTCTGTTGTATTTGTTGGAATGTTTCATCAGTTAGCTGATTAGACAATGTTTCAAACACTTTATATTTAAGGAATGCCTCAACAAACTCTCTAATACGATAGTTGTCTGGAATCATTTGATTACCAACACAATCATACTCTGTAGCATAGAATATTAAATGCACCACTCCATTTCTGAAGTTGGTAACAAACTTATTATCTCTAATATCAAAGCTATCATAACCAGCAGATCCTGGAGTAAATTCTCTAATAGGAGGAGCAGTTTGATAAAACTCCCAAGCATTTGTATAAGTTACATCACAGTTTTGTCTTGCAGAAATGTTACCTGGTTTTAGCAAGTATTCATGTGTGAAAGCTCTTGTTCCTTGTTGATTAGTTTTATATACAGCAGGAATGATTACAGGTAGACAACTACCATCACATTGAGGATTGATACAACCATGATCATGTTGACAATCTACGCAAGGAGTACCACCCACTGTTACAGGAGTTACCTGTATTGTGGTTTGTGAAACTGCTTGAGAGTAGAATGAATTGGCTGTTTGATATGGATAGCCAGCTGTTGATGTACACATCCAAGCTTCTCTTACAGCGTAAAAGTTATCTGGGAGTCTAGCTTCAAAGTCTTCTACATATAACACCTCTTCACTAATAACATAAGTTGCCCTACCTAACTTCTTAAGACATTTGTCTAAGTAGGTGGGAAACAATAAATCATCCACTGCTCCTGTGTCAAAATAAGACTTTAACTCTTCCTTAACAGTTGAATAAACTGGATCAGGAGAGACAAAGTTATACTTGTAATAATATGACATGTTATTTTATTTTTTCCACTCACAGTAAATGTTTTGGTATTTACTGTCAGTTTTTATGTAATGGGATAGTAATCTAGATGTTGTACGAGAGGGCTTGAAATACCAGAGGTCTATGTTTCTTATTCTTGTAGATTCTTTGAACCACATCCAACCAAAGAAAAACCCTTCTGTATGATAGTTGAAATTGTATATGCGTTTACCTTTCTCCTTAGTCTTTTTCCAATCTATAGGTAAGTTAACTACTTCTTTACCATCAACAGTTTTTAGTTTTCTCCTTTTCTTTTTGTTGATGGAAAACTCTCCAAAGCCAAAAGGAAGTCTTGCTTTCTCTCCTGTTTCTAGAATGTAGTTTTTAAAATACTCATTGTATGAGTATATGATATTCTTCCACTGATCAAATGTAATTTTTAAAGTGGGATTCTTATTGCAAAAATTATTGTAGTTTTCTTTACTAGAACTTCTCCAATCTATCTTTGTACGCATTAGTTGCTTGGTTTTACAGCATTTGGTGCCTGCCCATCTGCACCATCGTCAGATATATCTGTTTTAAGTCTAAAGTAAGTAGATAACAACTTTTGAGAAGTGAGCTCTAACACTTGCTTCTCTAAATATCCAGGACATCCATATTCCTTATCTAAAGGATTCATACAGACTTCTTCTATAGGATATACTATACTACCACAGCCACACTCAGGGAACATTATTTCATTAGGTACATCTTCTTCAAAGAAAGCAGATATTCTTGTTGCCTTTAATAATGGATTGTTAATATATAAATAGCCACCATTAGCTATCCAATAGTATTGTTCATTCTTTATAATAGGAAGTTTCAATAAGTTTAAATACCTATTGATTGTAATCTCTTTAAATCTTTTACCTTGACCACCCATAGCGTTGATAGAATATACACCCTGAATTACATATTGATAGTTTCCTTCAGATATGCGAGGAAGTTTATATCTGCTTCTTGCTACATTGCATGGATCTACAAATTCACAACATTCAGAAATAGGAACCTCTACCATCTCTAAACAAGGGATGGTAGTAAATAAAGTATCAGTGGCCCAAAGCTTTCTAAGATTTGTTTCACGCTTAACCAATAACTGTGTGTTGTTCTTAATCTCAGATGCCACCACCCTATCAGTGATAAGGTTATCTGTGGATAGCAACTTGTGCATTCCACGTACATCTGAAACTAATTTCCTTAATGTTGCCATTATAAATACTGTTTGAATATATTTGTCATTCCATCAGTCTCATCTATCAAGAATGCTGTCACTTCTGCTTTAGACATTACGTGACCATTCTTATCATCCCAAAGACTCTTTGCATTTGAGAATGCTGGAATTTGGTAAAATTTAATACCATTAAAATCATGACTCACCTCGTGGTGTTTGTCTCCTGTAAATATATAGAAGTTATCATAATCAGACCAGTTGTTCTTAAACTCAATTGGAAATATACCAGCAAGCTTTACAGGCTTAATAGCATCTCCATGGTTAAACATCATTGCTGTATTACCATATCCTATATATTTTCTATATTTAGGGCTGATGTTAAAGTCAGCTCTTTCTTCTTTTCTAAAATACGTTTGTAACCAATTAACCATATGCCATCCTACAAACTCATCATGATTACCAGCTACATACACTACGTTAACATTTTTAGCATATTGTAATAACATTGTAATTACAAATATTTCATGATTACATATCTTAAGAAATCCTTCATGATATGTACCTATATTAGTTTGAGGAGTTCCTTTTGTAGTGTTGTTAGTATGCTCACTGTTAAACTCATCTGAACCAATTATGTAAGTGATGTGATCTAGATTGTTAGATAGTTGAGCTTGAGTTAAAATAAGTTCTGTTTTAAACATCATTCTAGCAAACCTTTCTTCTATATCATTATTTCCATCTATGTCAAACTTATTCAAATGTGAGTCTTGTTTATTAATAACTAAACAAGCATGTTGCTTAGTTGGAACAAACTTAGGACTTATAACTGCTTGACTTACAGGCTCATATGAAGCTAAAAAGTCTACAAAACTATCTTGAAAAACTTGCTCTGTAGACTTCTTTCCTAACCATGCTTTGACTTGCCAATGAGGATTTCCACCATTCCCCCAGAAGTTTTGTACATATTTAGTTATTTCCCATTTCTCTGTATCTATCTTACACTTATTAATTAACTCATCTAAGCTCTTTACTTCTTCGCTAAAATTAGCTACCACCTCTCCTGTACCCTTTACAAGGTCTTCTGTAAACTTAACAACCCTATCTTCTAAGTCTGTTATATAGTTTCCAATCTCTGCATTTTCTTGAGCCACCTCTTCATTTCTTAGTTCTTTTAGTAAATCATCAACCTCTAATTCTGTAATTCCAAGCTTATCAGCGTAGAACTTCTTGCTCTTTTTCCAATGTAGAATGTCTTCTAACTGTTGTAGTAAGGATTGGTTTTCAGGCATATGTAGCTAAGTTTAATTAAAATTAGCGTAAAGATAGGAACTATTTCTGATATACCCAAAAATTTACTAACTAATTTAATTATATAGAATAACTTTTTTTGTTAGAGTTAAAACAAAAACCCCCAGCCTAGAAAGGCCAGGGGGTACTCTGTAAACCAACAAACAGGGTTTTTGATATATTAAATGCTAATCCATTAACAAGTTACATAATTTGTAATTTCTCCACTTGTATCAATTTCTACAGCATATATTCCTAATGGGCCTGTTAACTTGCGCCAACCAATTCCACCAACAAAAGGAGTTGTTAAACTTGGGCTATCATATAAAATCATTGTTACAATAGGAACAGTATATCCAGGTAAAGCATAAACGATACTTGTTGTAGTTGAACCAGTACAAGCATCACCAGAATTACCTGTAGCAAAGTTATCAATTTGATACTCAACAGGTAGACCAGATGTAGTTGTTGTAGTTGTTGTACTGGTACTAGTACTAGTAGATGTAGTAGATGTAGTAGTTGTGGTGGTTCCTCCAGAAATAAGCATATCAACAGAGTTGGTACATGTTTCTAAAGAGGTCACTCTAATAATAGTAGCTCCATCAGGTACACCTGTTAGGGTGTATCCTGCTTGTAAGGCTGCTTTTGATATACCAGAAGCTAAGGGTGTAGTGTATCCATCTGCATCTGAATAGATGTCAAATGGGCCTGTATCTGCCCCAGCTAGGGTTAATGTTACTAAGACTGTCATTTTTTAAATTGATTTTGATTGGTTATGGACATTGGTTCAATAAATTACAAAGAGCAGTTTGTAATTGTACACTATTTCCAATAGCAGTTAAGATTGTTTGGGCTAATAGTGTTGGATCTAAATCAGCGTCTATCTTTTGGAGAGCCACTGTTAAGTTATCATTTGTTTCTATACCTGTATTAGGAAGATTAGGGCCTGTGTATTTTATATTGTTTGTACCAATACAATAGACAGGGCCTGCAGTTTGTCCTTCTGGGGTATAACATGGATTATAAATATTAACCATTTTTTTCTATTAAGGGATGTACATTATATAATATGCAGCAATTACAGGTTGTATGTTTAAATGAGCTCCATCATTACCTGTAGGGTCAACTGTTATAGCCACATTATTAGGAGCATTGGAAGTCACTGTAATTCCAGTAGTAGCTGTTGTTGTTTGAACATTAAAAGGGCTTCTGTTTACAATACCAATACTACCAGCACTATCCCAACCTTCTGGTGAATTGCCAAGATAATGACTATGACCAGGGTCGTTCAATGTAACAGTTGCTGTACCTAAAGCATTATGTGAGTGGGCTGGCAATTGTGAAGGAATAAGCACTATTGTATTTGCTCCTGCTGTACCAGATAAGGCATAGTTTGGATTGCCAGCAAAAGCAGGATTAACAGCAGCATCAAGACCAATTCCTACAGGAGGTACACTAGCAATAGCTCCTACAGCAACACGTCCTCTTTTATCAGGAGTGCCATTTAAGCCATTGCATAGATACACCTTGTTGAAACCATTTGCTGGAATACCAGCACCTGTTCCATCAAAGTCAGTCAATGACCCATAATATTCATATGCTACAAAAGGAACCATCTTTGAAGACTGCTGGGTAGAACCACCTGCTTGACTAGCTAAATAAGCAGCAATTAAAGCATCTAGGTCTGCAAGCTTAACATAGTTTGTATCTAGATCTAATGTAAGAGCAGCTAGGTCACTTTCTACAACACAAAGCTTTGTTATAACAGCTTGTAACACTTGATGTGTTACAGAGTTTCCAGGAGTTACTGTAAGGCATTCTGTTGTGTAAGGAGCTTCTATATCAAAAATAAGTCCTGCTCCTATATTAACTTGTGCTTGAAGTTCACAAGCAGCTCTTACTAAAGCAGATAACACCTCAACTAAGTTAGGTGTTCCTACTGGTAAGTATTGATCTACTAGTTCACAATAATAAGCAGGATTGATAGTTATGTCAATACCTGTTCCATCTAAGAAGGAAACAACAGTATCAATTAATATATTCTCTACAGTGAGCAATGAGTCTCCTGTTGTAATACCCAATGCTTCAGAGCCAATACCTGTATATCTAACACATTGATCAGATACAATCTCTACACAGCCATTATAACAGGCATCACAAGGTCTTATTGTTGTAATGGTAGAAGTGGTACTTGTAGTAGTAGTAGTAGTGGTATCTTCTGGCATTTTATAATTTATTTATGAATTAAAATTTTAACTCTACTAGCTATTCTTTGTACAGAGAAATGGTTGGCATAGTCTGGATTACAATACTTGTATGTTAGTATTCTTTTGTAATTCAACAACTCACCAATTGGACTACACGCAAGGCTATAGTTCATAGAGAATATGATATTGTTATATTGAATCTTAGCTAACTCAGTTAGCTTATAGTCAATATCTTGAAGCAAGACAGGGATGCTTGCACATTCTATACAGTTAGTTAATCTTGGCTGCAACATATTTAATAAGGTTTGTAGCTTGTTTAACAGCAGCATTGCATGCTGAACATAAGCCATTAATCAATTGACATCCACAACCAAATTTAGCTCCACAGTTTCTACAGTTTGCCATATTAATAAAAGTTAATGATGTAATTATTTCCAGAACAACCACAGTTGCTCCTAATAAAATTGTTTAACATATTATTTGCTTGCATATAAAGCTTATTAGCAGTATCTATAGCACAGTTGTTTGCAGCAGCTATTGAACCTGATATCATATAATAGATGCTAGTCAATGCCACTTTTGATTGTGTTTTGATAGCAAGATCACATTCCATTAAATCAAGTTTCATAAAAGCATTATCAAACTTCTCTTGTATAAGCTCAGTACGCATGATGTTTCTTTCTACATGATACGTAATAGCAGGTGCCACTGTATACCTTAGATAGTATATACCATCTGGTAGAGGAATTAATGGTTCACCTACAAGGCTAAGTCCTAAAGATGTAGAATTGAATATATTAAAGTCATTTGGAACAAATGGTAAAGATACCACTCCAAAATTGGGTACTGTTATTTCTATTGTAGGGGAGCTCACAACAGGAGGATCTGTGTCATATGTTGAAGCGTCAGCAACACCTAGTGTTAAGGTATTGTAAGTTGGTATTACCAATATATCTAAGACCATGTTATTTAAAATAAAAATGCCAGAGGATTTGAGAATATCCTCTCACCCTCTGGCATAGGTTAATATGATAACTACCTTACTATTAAGGAATTAAAGTAGTTGTTGTTGAAGTACTAGGCCATACAGTTGTAGTGGTAGATGTTGTTGTAATACAAGCATTATCACTAGCAACAGTTCCTAAAGCAGCTTCTAATATAGCTTCAATTGCAGCACTTAAGCTCTGAGGACTAGCTATAATTACAGTGCTATCTTCCATAATGTAATCACCCCATTGATAAGCTGACTTGTCATACTCGTTAAACTTGATGTAGTAGGTATCATAGGTAGTACCATCTGTTACCCAACTTTCAAAGTTTTCATTATAACCAGCCATTCTGTAAAGATGCTTTAAGTAACCAGCTTGGTAGCTATAGAAATTCTTTTCTAATTGTTGAATTTCTGCAGAAGTACCTAGAGGGTAGCTAGAGCGTTGAGTGATAACAGGTTCAGCAACAAAGTTACATCTGTCAGCCACAATAAAGTCAGCAGTAGTTGCAGGACCAGAATACACAAATGTGCGGAAGTAAAATCTGTCATACTCCCAAGGGAATGCAGCAACGTCACATGGTTGACCATATTGAGTTAGAGGCTTACCAGAGATAACTAATACAGCATTTGCATCATTACCAACTCTTTGGAATTGATAGAAAGTGTTAAAGCTAATGTTGTCTGGGTTATCACCAGGAGCTTGTTGTGTTAACTTGATGATAAATTGATCAATTAATGCAGGAACGTCTACATCAGTGCAAGGATCACCACCACAATCACAACATGGAGCTTGTACAGTTACACTACGAGTGAAACCATTGAAGTATAATGTGTCAACGTAAGAAGAGTGACCACGTAACGTTAATGTTACGATCTCACCACATTTTACTGTCCAATCACCAACTTCAGTTACTTGGTTAGCTACTGTAGCACATCCTGTAACTTTGTACCATTCTGTTACATTAGATTTGCAAGAAGAACCTGAAGGACATCCAGAAATTTTATCTGAACGCTTAGATCCTTGTAAATAAGTGTTTACTCTACCTTGAGCTGCATAAAAATAGGGGGATGCTGCAATGTTACCAGCGTTAGCCACTGTATAATCACTACGAAACAATCCAAATTGACCAGCTGTTAAATCTTGTGTTGAGCCAGAGCTAGGTAAAGTATTGCCTACTGGTACAACAAAGAGCGTGGTTAGGGAAAAATCTGCCATTTTGTTTTATTTTAAATTGTAAAAAATTACTCGTTTGTTTGTATTCTATATATAGAGCTTTGAACAGCAGATTGATTTTCTGTGTACATTGCTAAATTTTGTACTGTAAGATCTAGTAACTCATCTTCAAGATAGGTTTCTAGTTCACAAGGAGAATCGATTGAATTTGTGCCATCAAATCTAACGTACCCAACTTTATCTATGTATTGTGGGTAACGCATATATGAAATGTATATATTAGTTGGTGTAAAAGTACCATCTGTAAATATAGAGATTTCATCAGAAGATAAGGAATTGAACGTTTCTTGATATTCAAAAGATGGTCTATAGTGAGTGTTAGTTAAACAAAACTGTAGATCACCATGTTTAGCAAGATCTCTATTAATCCAAATCTTTCTATCTGTACACACTCCCTTGTCTGCCAATACATAACTATCAATATAGAACATGTATTTAGGAGTGAGTAAATGTATGTTTGCAGACCATTGATTTAATTCAGCGTTCTTAATTGTTAAGTTAAGAGGCTGATGGTTATAGGTCAACACCAGACTTTGTAGGTCTTCATAACGCTTTTTAAAAGAGTCTAGACCCATTCCTGATACAGTACTAAAACCATCAACCTTTTGCTTTATAAGTTTTATCTGAGCTTCATTCAACGCTAGAATTTTATCTTCTAGGTTGATTTGTTGATGTTCATTTGTTGATAGTTTATTTAGTTTCTGATCAATTTTGTATAATAAACTATCTACAGGGATCATAATGCAGCTATTTTTTTACCTTTTAATTTACCTTCTAAAATCAATAATTGATCTTGATTATCATCATCTGCTAAGAACTTAACTAAATCATCTTCATCCTTAGCTATTTCAAACTCACCTTCATAGATCTTACCATTTGGTTTAGCTCTATATACTGAGTGAGCAACTGCTTGTTTAACCAAGTCTTTAATATGGAGTAAGTTTTCCTTCATGTCTGCAAATCTGTTAAACACCTCAATTGGACTTAACCCTTGATATTTGCCATTCTTGAATTCTGTTTGTTTTAATAGGTTATCCACCTGATTGTATACAGATTCTTCTTTTGAATCATCTGATATTGGAAGACCAAGTAGACGAGCTACCTTCTTCTTCTTGTCAGGAGTCATATCATCAAACTTGATGATTGCTTTATTAATAAGTTGTTTCTTTTTAAAGATCACTTTACTTTCAATCTCATCATCAGCAACATAATATTGAACGTCTGCTGGATATTCACCACGCTCCCAAGCTTGATAACTAGAAGCAATTGTTGGATGAACTCTTAACCATGAGAATGCTAATTCTTGTAATGGAATACTTAAGTCATAATAATTATCACCATCTGACAATTTAACTGGTTGCACGTGCAGAGAGTCATCAACAGAAGTTGATAAGCCATAATTCCAGAACTGAGCACGAGGATTTAAATCAACGTTCAAAGCATCTTCAAGCTTTTGTTTTAATTCTGTTACTCTTTCAATCTCCATCTCTCTTTCAAGAGGATCAGAGATTCTTCTGATGTAAGCAGCTTTAGGATCTAACCCTGTTCTGTACTGACCATCTAACTCTTTGTAAGGATACTTAAATACACCTGTACCAGGGATTCTTGTGTAACCTTTCATTGCAAGTCCACCTTGCATTGTCTGCAATTGTGAATTATTGTACTCTTTCTTAATAGTAGAGATTTTTCCTATCTTACCCATATGTAGTTGTTTTTTTTTGGTTTATTTGCAGATGGCTCCCATTGAAGGGAATGCAGTGGGGCATGTAGCCCAAACTCATCCATCTGTGTGAGAAGACTCCCCCACTGGGAGGAGTGGGGGGGAATTCTTCTCTGTATTTGTAGAGCGTAGTTCTAACCTTGCTCTAGATTTTTAGAATTGTGGTATTTCCTCAATCAAGACTGTACGAGACAAATCTTCAATGAACACATCACAACGATCTTTCATCCATAATTCATAACCAGGGAATTTGTTCGCAGAACTCATACCTTGAGACTTAGCAAAGCCTAAGTGGTGACGAGTACCATCAATATAACCCCAAGTCATAGAAGGAGCACCCTTCATACGTACTTCACGAATGTTGTTGATCATTGAGCCATCGCTCATAGGAGATACATCAAACACCATGAATACAGGTGTGCTTTTCTTGTTCTGTCCAAATTCTAGGTTTGTTTGAGGAAGGTCTAATTCTTTTAAGTGAATTAGTTCAACACGACCTGTTTCACGTGTAACCATTGCATCGAATGCAAAGTTGTAAGTGATGTGTTGACCTTCTCCTTGTAAATAACGATTACCAGAATCAGCCATGAAAGTAAGACCAGAATTTAAAGCATCTGTTTTTAAAGCTTGTTGGAATACGTCAAAGCCAGCTTCATTAGTGTACATTTTAACACGTCTGTCTTTAACATCCACACGTCTGTAGAATAAGTCACCAAATACAGCACGAATCAAGTTAGCTGTAAACTCACCACGATTGTATTGTACTAAGTTACCATTGTTACGCATTCTGTGATATACACCAGCAGAAGTACGCTTTAATTCTTGCTTAGAACCATTAGTCTTCACAGTTCCAGGACGAGCCCAGATCATACGCTTAACTTTTAATTCTAACATAGACTTACGCATCCAGAACTCAATAAATGGTTCCCATTTAACATCATTACGAGTTAAAGGTAATTGGTTACGTCTTTGAGGAGCATAAACTAAGATATCTAATGCGTTACCTTTGCTATCTCTCATCATTTTGTCATCAGCCCACTCAGTGATTTTGTGCTCATAACCATATGCAGAACCCAAAGATTCAAACATTGTGATTTGCTCACCTAAACGAGGAAGACCTAATAAGTCTTGGTCAAATTCACCAATAGCAGCATCAACTAATTCTAATTCAATACCAACTTGTAAGAAGGTAGAGCTTACGAAATCTACAGTTGGGTTGTCACTTACTAATGTGAAACTGTACAAGAAACCTACGTTCCAAGGAACTGGATCTTTTACTACGTAAAAACGTGGACCATATTGACGAGTACCTACAGAGATGATTGCGTTCTTAGAGAACTCATTAGTGTCAATCACTAATTGAAATTCTTGACCATCAATACCAGGCTTGTTTAATTCCTGTGTTGAAGTTGGGACGTCAATGATTTTTGGAAACTTGTAAGGTACTTGTACTTGCCACTTCCAAGCATCACTATTATTGTCAATGTAGTAAGGAGTAGACTTGTTAATCATGTCTAAGAAATCATTACTGTACAAAGAACTCTGAGTATACAAACTGATGATCTTTTTATCATAATCAGCAGGCTCAGTTGAGTGAAAGCTTTCCAAGTGGTTTGCATCAGTCAATTTACCTACTGCACGCTTGTCCATAGAAGCGACTCTAGCATAGGTAAAACCAGTTAAACCTGGGATTGTTTGAATTGCCATTTGTTATTCTTTTTTAATTTTTGTTATATAAAATTGTTATTGAAACCAAGAATTGGGTTTAGTTGATGGTTTGGATTTCACTGAACTCTTCTGGGCTTGTCTGGCAACCTCACCAAATAATTCATTTGACTTTTTGGTAATACCTGTCTTTTGAATAGTAGATAATGTAGGATCTTTCTCCATTATCTTCATGATTAACGCAAGCTTTACTTTTGTTGCATGATTCTCAGGACGTTTCAGCTCCAGAATAGTCTTATCAAAGTCTGTGAGAGTCTCACCTGAATTTGTTTTGTACTTGTCTGTTACTAGGAAATCTTGTAGTTCACCAGCCAGTTTAGGATTAATTGGTATGCCATCAAACTCTTTAGCTTTGATCTTCTCCTGTAAAACATTGTTTACATTCTGATAATACTGCTGTTTGATAGCCTGTTGCTGTTGTAATTGAGATTCTTTTTGTTGCTCCATTTGTTGGAGCTTTGCAGATTCTTTCTTTACTAATACTTTGTGGTGCTTGGTAGCAACGTTCTCAAGGTCACCATAGTTTTTAAGTCTTTCAACTTCTGTATCTACATCTTCTTTTTCAAAACCTTGATCTGTAAGAGCTTGTCTTATAACAGATACTTGGTTACTTTCTTGGCTAAGATCCATCTCTGTGAAAGATTGAATCTGATTGTAGGCACCAAAGTAGTCTTTAGGATCTACACCTTTTACAAATATGGCATCAAATGCTTTTTGATAATCTTCTCCAAATTGACCAATGAAGTTGTCTACAATTTCAATAGCTCCTTTCTTCTTCTCTGCTTGGAACTTTTCCAAGAAAGCCTCTGGGGTTTCTATTGCTGCATCTTCTTCTTCATCATCTTCTTTAGAGAAAACACCTAGTTTGAAAAGGTCTCTTGACAAAGCAGTGAATTGGTTTGCACCTTCTTCATCACCTTCTTCATCACTATCTTCTTGATTATCAGTACCTTGTGCAGCAGTTTTTTTAGCTGGTGCTGGTGCTGGTTCATCTTCATCATCTTCTTCATCATCATCTTCTCCATATAAGAAGTCTTGAATTCCTTTAACAGGTTCATCTTTCTTATCTTCTTCTGGAGCAGGCTCTGAAGCAGCTGGTTGTTTAGAAGTAGTTTTCTTAATTGGAACAGGAGCAGGATCATTTTTAATATCCTGAATATCATCAGGATTAGATGTTGCACTATCAGGGCTCAATAAGTCATTTAATAACTCTTGGTTACCCATACCCATGTCCATAGTATCTTGAATACTAAAGTTACCCATTTGGGGAATATCTAGATTTTCAGCCATATGTAGTTGTATTTATTTGGTTTTCAAGGTGTAAAAGTATATTAAGTTAATGTAATAGCAAAGAGACAAGGCTCTATATAGGCTATTATTCAGCATAATATAGCATTAATATTTTTTACTCTAATCTAATTTGTTAGTGAAATTGTCATTTATTAGTCTATAGCTTCTTATTGGGGCAAGATCTGTAAGTGTAACTTGCTGAACCTCAACCCCCCACTTCTTTGCTTCCACTCTCACTTTCTTAGTAAGAGTGTTATCAAGTTCTGTATCTGTACATTCTTCCAAGGTCATAGACATAATAACGTTTTTGATTATGCTTTGAGACATATCTGATAGGGCATCTTGGGCATCATACACTTCAAGAAGGAATGTTTTGACATCTGCTATCTTATATTTAATAAGTCCCTTCACCACAATGTTCTGTTTGTCCTTTGTATATAAAGACTGAGCGTCTAGACTTAAGGTGGTAACTACCACATGTTGATCTATCACCTCATCAAAGAAGGGAAGTTTTAAATGTATCCCTGGCTTAAGAACTGAATGAAATCTACCAAACCTAAGCAACACAGCCTCTTCATAATCTCTGATTATAATAAAAGGTATTATCTGGTACCACCAGTTTGACAGGATTTCAATCAGTTTATCAAACATAATTATTTAGTTTTCTTAGCTCTTCCTTTAGCGTTCTCTTTAGCAACAGCTAGATCGTTTGCTTGGTTCTCTCTAGCCACTTGTAACTTCTCTCTTTCTACTTGTAGTTTTTGAGCAGCAAGTGTATTCTTAGATTGTATGTCAGCCATTTTAGCTTGATAATCTTTAGCAGCTCTATTTTGTTCATTAGCTAACTTACTGATTTCCAACACATCAGGAGTTCCTGACGCATCAATATCTGACAATGGACCACTTTTAGATTCTGCTGCAATAAGAGCAATCTCTTTCTTATTGATTCTATCAAGCTCAGCTTGGTAGTTTTCATTAGCTAATTTCTCTGCTGCTAATTGTTGAGCTGATTCAATCTGAGCTTGAGCTATTTGTTGTTGTTGCTCTAACTGTTGTTGTTGCTGTTGTATTTGTTGATTCTGAAGTTGTTCTTGTCTATCCTTCAGTTTCTTAAATACTTGCTTCATTTGTCTCATTGAGTTAGTGCTATACAATTCAATTACATCATGTAAAGATCCACCATTTTGAATAACAGCTTGAGACAATCCTCTAATTTCACTGAACATTTGTCTATCTTCAGGTCTGTTAGTTAAAAAGACTTTTAAGTCTCTAAAACGTAAGTCTGTACCATTTACAGATACAAATGCAGATTCCCCCTCAGAGGTAATATAAGATATAGTTGATTGTGGTTTCTTAGATTCTACATACAAAGCAGCATCAATAATGGCTTGGTACAACTGACCTAGTACATATTCATGAGCTACGAATAAAGGTTCTGTCTGAGCATATGATTGTGTAATAGCTGCATTAGTACCTGTAGCTGATTCACTAGCTTGTACAGAACCAAGTCTTTGTCTTGACATACCTATTAGTTCCCAACACTCATTCTTTATTTGTTGTGCTAGAGTATATCTTGCTTGGATCTCCTGTGTACGTGTGAGGTCAAGGCTGGTAAATTGATTAAAGCTAGATGGACTCTTTAAGTTCTCTGGGCTGTCATCAATAAATACCACACCTCTGTTACGTGCTTCCATTTCCCATACATCTAGAGCATCTTGGGCATCTCCATCCTTAGGAATAGGAATGTGTCTAATAGACATCAACTGAACCTTACCCACTTCTTTCTCAAGGAGTTTATACAACTGGTTCATACAAACATTGTATATAACTTGGAAAGGTTTCATCATATCTACTAAGCTCTTAGCTTCTGTATTCTTTACTTCAAATACTTGACCAATGATAGGACAGTAAGGTAATAACTTATATGGTTTAATGTGGTAGATGTCTGGACCAATCTTGATACCTTGATACCATTGGTTAATCCAACCCCACTCTAAAGACTCTTCTGTAGGAAGAGTTCCAGACTTATAGTTTTCATCAACAAGCATAGATTGCTCGTTACCCATTTCATCTAAGTAAATAACTTTACCAATCTTCTTCTTAGAAATCCAATAGCATCTAATAACAACATACTTGTAACCAAATGAGCTTACATTAGACGTAAGTCCTAAAAAGTCTTGAAGACCATCATTGTTCTCTTTCATTTCAGATTCAATGATCATTCTAGTTTGTAGAACAAGAGGATCGTATGTATCATACTGAACAGAGTCTTGACCTGGAATTGCATTAGGGTTACCAAGATTTGATTCACGTACGTTAATTAAACCATAGTCTTGTAAAGAACTACGTAAGTGATCTATTTCTTCTTTGGTAATATCTGGAATAGCCTCAATGATTTCAGATAGTTCCATCACCTGTACAATACCAGCAGCATAAGCTCCTTGATTTCTACCAGTTGTATCTGATATATACTTTCTATCTGGAGTGGTTAAGAACCAAGTGTTCTTGGGGTTAGCCACCTCAATGTTAAATCCTGTCTTAGAGTTGTCTTCATATATATGAAAGAATTCTCTAGAAGAAACTAATAAGTCTCTAAAGGCATCTTCTGACTTTTCCTTCAATACAAACTCAGCCTTCTCAGCAGTTAGTATATGGTTTGCCCACTTCTCAGCTACAGATGTATAGCTGTCAAGTTCATCTTTTACTTGTTCTAATGTTTTCTCTTGTATCTCCTCATCTGAAATTTCTTCACCTTCAAGTGCTGCTTTCTCTAATATTTTTTTTTGTGCTTGAGAAACAACATAATCTTGTAATATTTGAGTTTTAAACTCTAACTCTTCAGCTTTACTATCATCATCAAATGCTTTGACACGAAATGCATCTGGTCGTTTGCTAATCTCTCCTACTAGTTCATTAATAGGAGTGGTCATTATAGAATAGTGTTTTACATAAGCAGGTAGCTGAAGATCTGCTGTAAGCACATCTGTAAAGCTTCTAACCTCTGGTTCAACATAAAAATCTTCTCTTCTCAAAATACCTTTGATAAGATCATAGTTCTTTACAAACGTATCCCTACTCTTAACATATTCAGCATATGCTTTGTTTGCAAAGTAGTCCATTGTGTTCTTCACCCAACTCTCATCCTGCTTTTCCTTATCAGTTTTAAACTGATCTGGGAATATGTTTAAATAGGCATACCTTATGGTAGCGTCTTTCGTATATCTTATAATTGCCATTATGAAAACAATTTATTGCGTTTATATTTATTTTTTGATCTCCCAAACATATTTCCTCTAGCCTCAGTGAAAAGTATATTATTCTTTCTCTTGTTAAACATAGATGCCACTCTCTCATCTGATGTACCTCCTATCTTACCCATTATTGGGTCCATCTTCAAAGCTTGTGCTATGGCTAATTCAGCAGCAATGATTCTATCAAAGTTACCTGAATCATTGTATTGAATAATCTCTTCAAGCAATACAGGATCAAATATCTTACTTACACCTAACACTTCTCTAATCACTTCACCAGCATCATTCTTCTCTTTGAATATGGCATTCTCCATATACTTCTTTAAGCAAGTGTGAAGGTACTCAATTATCTTATCACTTGAACGATGTATACCATAGTCTCTTTTTACAGTGGTGTTTGGTACAATCTCCTTCAGCCATTCAGGTTGTTTCTCTAGATAATGAGCATCTCCTTTAGCTTTCATATATTCAATAAAGGATATATCATCATTCTCACAAAGAGTTCTGGCATTGTAATACTTGATAAGAAGTCTAGCTTGTTCTTCCCAAATTTCTTTCTTATCAGGTCTTGCACAATACGAAGCTACGAACATATCCTGATACTTCTCTCCACTAATTTCATGCATCCTCTTATATATGTATACAGATCCTAGTGAACTTGAATAAGCAGATTTACCTTGTCTGTAGGGATCGACTCCAGCTACGTACAATCCATAAGGAGGATTGTCTATAGGGAATTCATATATTACGACAGGTGCATCTTTCTGATCTGAGTTTTTCAGAGGGAAGTTTGTAATAGGGAGCTTGTCTGTAAACTCATGCTTTATAGTTCCCTCATCATTAAACAATATAATAGGAGTTCCTGTTCTTTCTTGTTGTAATAATTTACTCTTCTGTCTCTTAGCTATCTCAATATCAAAGATGTTTGTATCCTCATTTAAAAAGATGTCATCCACCTCCATTGGGTAGTACATCTTCTCTTTTAAATAGGCTATTCTATCTCCAGCTTTTTTAAGTCTGTTTAGATTATCATTGGTTATTTGAAGAGCTTTGTCTTCATTACTAACAAGCATCTTCACCTGATATAGGTCTGAACTTAGTGGTTCATTTAAGTATGCTCCTAGTGTAGAATCTTCTTTTGCCTCCATTCTATACTTGGCTGGGATGAACAAGCCATGAATGCGTTTGTCATCTTTCTCATTATTATATGTAAGGAAATTAAAGTTGTCTACGTCAAACATCAAGGACTTAGCGTCCATGAATTTCTTCATGTCCCCACCAGTACCAGTGAGAATTGGAGAACATCCCCAGCCAAAGGGTGTAGTGAAACCTGGAATAGCTGCCTGTAAACCTCTAAGGAAATTTCCTTTACCAATCTCATCTATAATTAATTTACGTGGTTTTGTACCTGCAATTGCCTCTTCATTATTACCTTCATCAAGGTTACGTATTAGAATGGAAGAGAAAGGGATACGTTCACCAGACTTGGTCTTTATACCTAGAGTCACTTGGTTCTTCCAATTATCCTCAATTCTCTGCCACCTCCAATATTCAGGAATGAAATTCAATCCTTTATCAATCTTATCAGTAATCAGTTTAATATCTGGGGCATTTAAGCCTGCAATAATATTTTGGCTGTTTTCATCAAAGGTCGCACCCCATGCTATATAGGATGCTTCTAAAACAGACTTGGCAAAACGTCTAATACCTAGAATGACTAAGCCTCTTTTATCTTTTTGAGCTCTGTCAATTTCGTTCGTCACAAGCCATTCATTATCTCTCAATAGGGGATTGGCATATTTCTGTGCAATCCTCCCATAACTATCAATTACATCCACTTCTGTGTGCCAGATGTTTAGGTGCCAATAAAGAAAGGGGTTAATATAAACCCCACCCATCATTGCACCATTCAAACAAAGGTCTTTATGAAAATCATGAAAAGGTTTACACTCTTCACTATTTCTATCAGGTATCCTTTTCTGGTTAATGAACCAATCCTTATAGTCTATAGTTTGTATGTTCATCGTCTATTTTTAAGGAACTCCTCAGCTGATCCAGATAACTCACCCTTACCTCTAATCTCCACCTTAGCTTCTTCAGCATTCCTTAATTTGTCTACCACCTCTACTAAGGCTAAGTAGTTCTTCATTGTCTCTTGTACAAACTTACCTTGTGCTTCAATAGATGCTATGACCATAGGTAAAAGTCCTCCTTTAGCTGTAGGTTTCCACTCAATCCTATCTTTCAATTCATGTAGTGGGTTTGCATTTACATAAGCTTTCCATGAAATAAGCTGTGATTCAGCCCATTCAAGCTCTGTATTTATGTATGTAGTTTTTTTAATAGTTGCCATCTTCTTCCTCTTCTTTTAGAATGTTATCAAGATCCATGCCTTCTTTGATGATCTTTTCTAATTCAGACTCATCTGTATGGGGAACATCCATCTCTATCTCAGACTTATATTTGCTTAGGACAAATGCAAGTTCTTTATCTGTTATGCCCCAAATGTCACCATATCCATCAAGAGCTGTAGCTAGATGTCTTCCAATGTTATATGTAGGAAAGCTCTTATTTAGTTCTTGTAGAATAGTAATGACTTCTATATATGGAGTCTTTTTACTCATATTAATTGGTTTAAATCCTCGTCAGTTAGTTTTGGGTGTTTTATCTGTAAGTCTAATGTCTCCTCAAATTTATCAATAGTCTTTGCTCCTTCTTCTGTCATGTAGTCTTTAGTGAAGACAATAGCCATCCTATCAAACTCTTCACCAGGCACCCCTGATATATCAATATAATCCACTCCCTGATTATACAGATCAACAAGCGTATCAATCAGCCTGTCTAATGGTATCTTTTGAATCCTTATCTCTCTATTTGCCATAGATTTCTTTTTTGAGTGCTTCCTCTTCATCTCTGGAGCTCATGACAGCTTCCCATTTCTTAAGAGGACATTCACAAGATAAACATTTTGTTTTAGCAGATAGTGTACAGCCACAATCTGTGCAATGAACGTCTGGTCTTACTGTCTTATGTTTTGTAGATATCAACGCACAGTCTTCACATATAGACATTCTTTCCTCACTGACATCCTTTATATACGTTCTTAGGGCTTTGGCTGGAAAAAGGTTATTCTTCCAACCTTCATACATTTGGGAGAAGTTAATCTTCATCATCTGTAATTTTGGTTTTGAGAAAGTTGATCAATGTCTCTGTTTTATCAAGTGTCACCTTAGCTGCGTGTTTCTTTTGTTCTGTTGCATTTGGGTTAGCTAGATGGCTTTCCATCATTTGCTTTTTACCAATTAAGGATATAATCCTTTTCTTGGCCTTTTTATTGTTGAAATAAAACTTCCCAAATCCAGAAACTTCAATGCTATTGTGGAGGTCCATTGCCTCATTGGCAGATTGGAACTGATGGTTTACAATGGTTTCAATCACTTTCTCAGAGACCATTATCTTCACTGCCAGGGTTCTGATAAGGTAGTCTTTAACAGACATACTTATAGGCTTATCCATGTAGCAGCGTTATTTGTAATACAATATTCTTGTCAAAGTTTAACAATATAACAGGATTCACCTTCACCTTTGTCCCATCCTTTACAAAAACCCCCATCTTCTTTAGCTTGGAGATGATGTTATTAATGGCTGGGGCTGTACTCTCGTACTTTTCACAAAACTCCTTACGTATGTTAGCATAGCTTATGTTCCCCTTTATAGCTGTAAAAGCTATTAGCTGAACTTCCCTATTCGTAAGCTTCAAACTGTTCACAGCTGACAACAGCCTGTAATACTTCTCTGCCAGAGCATAGTTGTCTATGACTGATGTCTTCAGTCGCTGTACAATAGGTTTTGTTGAGTTGGTTTCCATAATTAGTTGACACACAAAGGTATGGATATCTTTACGATCTACAAATAACTATTTTAGTTATAAGGAAAGTTAATGCTATATTATGCATCAAATCTTCTGAATATGGCTATAAAGGAAAACAAAAGAAGCCCTATCCTAAGCTCCTGTTCCAGACCACCATCTGTAAGGGTGTAGTTTCTATTAGACACTCCTAGCTCAAAGTTGTTGTAATCCTTAGGTAGAAACTCTATACCTATCTCCCACTCTTCAAAACATACAAACCCATAAGCTATAACAGCTGCTATCAAAACTAGAACAATCAATACAATCCCATAAATTATTACACTCATATCTAAGCTTGTTTGACGAGGATTGGAGTTTATTCCCCACCCTCCACCCTCAAAGGTAGTGTGAAAATATATTACCCACCAAATTTATTTTTGCCTATTATCAAAACTTGCAGGATTTTCTAGTTTTGATACAACAGGAGTTTATAACATTGGTCCATTTTGTTGGGAGCAACAATATGCTATAACATATAATCTGTTGGAAAATCCCATCATTATATGTAAATCCATATCATAATGTGTTATAAAAGCAACATTACAAAGGCTAGGCTGTCCCTTATAAGACACATTATGTAAAGCAATAGCTTGACAATATGTAAAGCTAGGTCATGCTGTAGCTTGACTTTTGGCAGAATATAGACTTGTTATATCTTGCCAAATCAGGAAGTGAAACACAGCCAAACCTGGAAGTCTTTGTTCCTTATGGAACTATCCCCTGCTTTGGACAACAAAATTTTATAGCCCCCCTACCTCTTTTATATCCAGGGGAGGGGAGCCTACTCCCCATTGATACCCCTCCTCGTTCTGATGAGGTTGGGATACCCCTCCTCATTACAATTAATCATTTCACAATTTAAAACGAAAAACAATGTCACAAATTACATTGAAGCCCTATGTTAGACAAGCGTCTAAATTAGTTGAAACAAATCAAACACCAATTGATTTGGCAACAGAAAATGGTAGCATTTCGCTCCACAGAAAGAACATCCTTGACATTAACAAACAAGTTACTGTTTGTATTAAGAATGGTCAGGTTGATGAAAAAGGCAATCCTTATCAAGAGTGGATTGCGTGTTCTGTTCCTTTGAGTGCAGAAATAAGAAAGAGAATTAAGAATGGTGCAACATTACAACAAATGGTTGATGTGGTTGCAGGTTTGAACATCTTCTTAAAAGAGAATGGCTACTATGTAATTGGCAATCCTTCTGAAGCACAAATGATTGGCAAGGAAGTGAAGGACATTACCCTTGTAGAAATGGAAAGAAGTGAAGAATTCTCTCCTGAAGACTTGGTTCACCTATAGTCTAACTAACAAGAGAATGGACTAACAAGTCTGTTCTCTTGTTTTCTATACATAGGGTGGGCAAAAGAGAGGGTTGGGTTCTTAAAAACACAATAACTCATTGACAATCAACATTTTGTTTGTGAGAATGGGTGTGTACTCTTTCCCCACTTATTGACACATTTTAACACATCATTCATTTACGCTATACAAACAATATATATAGCATTAAATAACAATTATATGTCTTATATACAACCAGTACAAATAAAGTTTATACATTCACATAGTCATGAGACAGCAATGATTATGACTAAGATAGATGCTATTCCTAGAATAGGAGAAGTTGTTGCAATAAACAATCATATTAATGGTGAGGCTAATAACTATAAAGTGATAGATGTAAAGTATTCATATATCATTAACAGATGGGATGAACAATATCTTTCTGCTATTTATATTTATATATAATGTACCATTTCTATTTCCCAATATAGTGAGGTGGCAGAATTGGTAATGCACACATAACGAGAGTTCTGCAGGCTCAACCAAGAAGAGAGTTATGTGGTGGTATAAATACAGGTTCGAATCCTGTCCTCACTACAACCTCTGTATTTCTATTTCCCAAGGATAGACAGATGTGTAATATGACATGATAAGAGATATACAATTATAAGATGATAAACTGCACTCAAGGGTGTACTTACATGCTTATAACATGACAAGGTATATTATTGGACTGTTAGCCACGCTTTTTGTGAGCTAATAGTCTCTTATTACATATCTGAGTACAGAGGGATTTTGCATCCTATTATAACATGGCTGTATAACTGTCTACTGACTTACAGTTAAATGATATGCTCAGGGCTGAAGCATGTTTAGGATGTAATTTGTTGCATATGAATACATTAGAATATACAGCTGAGGCAACATTAGGCTATATATTCGCTTTACATATTATTAATCAAACACTTTACACATTATGAAAGGTAAGTATATTACAACCTCACAAGGAGAGATAATACTCTTTCCTGAGATTATTGTTCATTCAGAGTTTAAACATTTAAATCCTATATCAGCAGGCTTTTTCTACATAAATGCTGATAATCAGATAGTTTGCCATGGCAAATCAATTAGTCTTGGCTTATCATCACATGAAGAGGATTCTGACCAAGCTAACCTACAATTTCAAAACTTAAACGATTAACTATGTCAAATGCTAAAGAAGAGTTATTAGGTAAGCTTGATACACTCAAGCGTTTATATGGTGCTAACATTATATGTGCTAATATTACATATGCTACACCTGCTAGTTATTTCAGTCAGGATGAAGAGGATGTAGAAACACCAGCTATTACATTGAAAAAAGGACATACAGAGGCTGAATACAATGAATTCCTATCCAAGCTAGATTTTGGATATGATGAAGGCTATGGTGCTCAATATGTATTTGGTTATATATGGCTTACAAATGGTGTATGGATGGATAGAGGTGAATATGATGGGTCAGAATGGTGGGAATGGCATAAGTATCCTCAAATACCTGATGAATTATTATAAACACACATAAAAAAACAAAAACATGAAAAAAGTATTATTTATTTCCATGATAGCATTAGTCTTGCTGTCATCATGCTCAGCTATTAGAGAGACATTGTGTCCTTCTAATGATCCACAGTTCTTTTACAAACAAGCAGGTGCTAAACCTTTTTATCACAGACGTTAAACACACATTATGAAAAAATTAAATATTATTATGTCAGTGTTGCTATTTACATGCACCACTGCATTAGACATCTTGTTTCCAATGATTGTTGAATTTGGTTGGGATAAACTAACAATATTATGCTGTCTCAATCTATTAGGTTATATGGGAGCATATTTGTATTTTGACAATTATGTTGATCTTGTCATAAGAGAAGAGAGACAGAACATTGCCAAATCATGGAAAGAAGGTCATGCTCATGGATATAACATGGGACATTATGATGGTTACAAGGAAGGTTATCAGAACGCAAACAAAGAAGCATCTATACCAAGTATGAATGCTTTGGTTGATCAAGATTTAATAGATTTAGGAAACTTTTAAAACAAACACATGGAAAAGACATTAACAACAAAACATTTTAAGACAGGAGAATTCAAGATTACATACTTACCTAAGACATTCATCTTAGGTTTTGTCAATAATCATGATTCCTATTTATACATTTGCCTAGGACCAATCGCACTTGAATGGTTCAGCTACAAAACAAAAGAGAGTAAGTAATATGAGAGTAGAGAAGAAATTTTACAAAGAGAATGGAATGTGGTATATAGATTTGCCAGAATTTCTAGAAGCAGGGTTGGGTAACAAGAATAATTTATTAATGGTTGATGGTGCAGATACACTATTAGATATACTATCTTTGCATAGTAATTCTGTAATGGTAGAGTTTGGCGATGAACCATTTCAAGACTATACACACAAGTTGAACAAACTAATCATTGGAATGAATAAGCAATTGCTTGACAATATAGGACATGCACCAGTTGATTATGGTGCTTATTACACTGTAGAACAGTTGGATAATCACCAATTGTGGTTGTGTCCTGTCACTGAGTATGTATTTGGTGGAGGATATCCTGAAAATATATACCTTAGAGTTGTGAAATAATTATTGGTTAGTGTTTGTTTAATATGTGTGTTTGAAAATAAGGACTCTGCTCCCCCCAGCAGGGTCCTTTATTAAATTACATTAAAATAATACAAATATGTTCATTTTAGCTAAGCTAGTATTCAAATCATATATGCCTAAGACATTAGAACCAGGTATGTGGTTTGTATCAAAGCAAAAAGACGTGGTTTATGGTAAGGTGTATGAATATCTACACATACATGAACTACAAATAGTTCCTCAGGACATGGACAGCTACATTGCTGTCAATGGAGCACCTGTTGAAGCATACATTGTCCAACCAATGGTCAATGCTGATGATGTAGAAGAAATCCTTGCCTTTCCTAATCAAATAGGATGGTGGGACGATGGTGATGAGTCAGATGATCTAGAAGACTTATCTATAGTTACAATAAACAAAAGCATATATGGTGAAGATGGTGAGGATGGAGCAGTGGCATTATATGTAGATGATTACACAAGACAACCAATATTGGTACAAGGTCAGATTGTTATCAGAGATTCATACAGTATAACTGAAGGTTATGATGAGAGTGATAGTGAAGAGGAGGAGGATTGGGATGATATGGATGATAATGATGATGACGAATATAATATAAACAGTCATGAGTAGTGATACTATTAAAAAGGTGTTGGAGTTGTTATACAAAGGTAAAGAGCCTCAAGAACAACCAATTAAGCTTGAGATAAAGCTTAAGTCTACTGCTAAACCAGATGAGCAGTTAGACATAAACCAGTGGCATCAGTTGATTTATGAGATGAATAACAAAAAAAGTTAGACGTGGAATAGTGGTTGGTTAGTAAAGATGAGAGCCCTGCAGAAATGTGGGGCTCTTTCATTAAATTAATTAGTATGAAAAGAATAGATGCTAAACCAGGAGAACGTAAGTATATAGATGGTAGGTTTAAAGATGGTGTTGATACAGGTAGATTTAGTTCCAACAAAGTACCATTACCATTAAAACCAATGAGTCCTGTTTCAACAAAGGTAGCAGAAATGCTAGATAGTATACCTGATTGGGTTAATGATATACCAAAACAGGTGATTAGACAACAAGAAGCAAGTAGACATTTTAAAAACAAAAAAAATAAACACACATGAAAAAGAACATGAAAATGTATTCAAAAGAAGAATTAACAACAATGACAGAAATGGCTAAGCAGCCAGTTGCAACAACTAAATTAGCTAGAAAGTTAGCTAAACAGTTCAACAGAACATATGCAGGAGTTTATGCTAGATTATTAATCATTCGTAAGAATGTAGTGGTGGAACC
>Ga0209500_10000158_pt1 | contig 60896 bp, 59 predicted proteins | sample S_140212_EF_Meta_FD_187323 | JGI IMG/M metagenome (GOLD analysis project Ga0209500, IMG submission 187323) | Freshwater microbial communities from Lake Simoncouche, Canada to study carbon cycling - S_140212_EF_MetaG (SPAdes) (version 2) | ecosystem: Environmental > Aquatic > Freshwater > Lake ... | reverse complement strand
AGGTACTCACAGTACCGGGAATTCTTATCACCAAGAGCGCATATAGTGAAGGATTTGGTTTTTCTGGACTGAGTTTTCAATCATACCATAACAGCGTTCCAACAAACTCTTTTAATTTTCTAAGAGGCCGAGGCACATCAGCAGCCAAATTATTGCCACAAACTGGTGATCAGTTAGCAAACATTGTAGCTGCCGGATGGAATGGTACAGCACCTTATGTGGGTGCAACACTTAGAGCTGTTGTTAATGGCACACCGGGTGCCACAAGCATGCCAACTGAATGGGTTTTTGGTACACATGACGGTACAAGCATAGCCGATCGTGTGAAGATAACCAAAGCAGGACAGTTGAATGTCAACAGCATATCAAACTTTTCAGGTACAGATTTAACTATTGCACCTGCAGGAAAGACACTGTTAGGTGCACCAAGCAAGGTCAGCATAACCGGTGGTTCAGCTGGACAAGCACTGATCACAGACGGTGCAGGAAATCTATCCTGGAGCACAATATCAGGAAGCGGTGCAACTTATACCATTAGTGCTGAAACTGCCACAGGTGGTGTAAATCTCAGACTGACTGGTTCTAATTCCACTACAGATGACGTTAAATTAGCTGCCGGTTCTAATGTTACATTGACTAGAACAGATGCCAGCACAATCACTATTGCGGCAACCGGCGGTGGAACTGGCACAGTGACATCAGTAGGTGGAACTGGCACAGTTGCCGGATTGACATTGACAGGAACAGTTACTACTTCGGGTAGTTTAACACTTGGAGGAACACTGGCAGTTCCTATAGCAAATATCACAGCAACTGGAACCAGAGATAGTACAACTTATTTGCGCGGTGACGGAACCTGGGCCACGGGTGGCGGAGGCGGTAGCGGAACAGTAACGTCCGTTGCAGTGTCTGGCGGCACGACCGGCCTAACAACCTCAGGCGGACCGGTCACTAGCGCAGGCACGATTACGCTTGCTGGCACGCTGGCCGTTGCTAACGGCGGTACAGGTCAAACCACATATATCAATGGTCAGATTCTAATAGGTAATACCACAGGAAATACACTGGCCAAAGCCACACTTACCCAAGGCACAGGAATAACAATAACAAACGGTGCAGGTTCAATTACCATTGCCAACAGTAGCCCAATGGATTATCCAGATGCTGGTATTGCTGTGTCAACAGGAACAGCTTGGGGAACATCAAAGACATCTCCAACAGGAACCATCGTAGGAACAACCGATACACAAACATTGACCAACAAGCGTGTGCAATCTCGTGTGTTAGCACTTTCGGCCAATAGTGCAACACCAGCAATCAATACCGACAGCTATGATATGGTTGTGATAACAGCACAAATAGCAAACATAACATCAATGACTTCCAGCTTAACAGGAACTCCAGTAAATGGACAGAAGCTGTGGATTGCTTTCACAGCTACATCTGGTACTCCTACTATCGCATGGGGAACATCGTTTGAAAGCTCAACGGTTACATTGCCAACTGGTATTACAACCACACGTAGTGATGTTGGATTTATCTGGAATGCGGCGACCAGCAAGTGGCGCTGTGTTGCTGTAGCATGATAGGAGGAAAGACACATGGAATACAACATACTTGAAAATGGATGGTATCAACTTTCCTTCACGGTAGAGGCTGATGGCAATGTCTATCGTGATGCACTGGTAATAACACCAGAAGAATACAATGTGCTGACGTCTGAATCTTTTGAAGATATCAAGCAACAGCGATATAGTAACTGGAAAATCATACACGATACAATGGTCGCAGAAGCATTTGATACCAGTACGTTTGTTGTGGTTCCTCCAATAAGGGAGCAGACAAATGGCTAATAGATATTGGGTTGGTGGAACTGGTACTTGGGACGGAACTAACACAGCCAACTGGTCCGCTACATCCGGTGGTGCTGGCGGCGCCAGCATACCCACTGACGGTGACAGCATATACTTCAATTCCAGCAGTTCGTCAGGTAGCTATAGTGTCACGTTTGATGGCAATACATATGGATATCACGTCCCAGCAAGTGTCAGTATAGCTGGCCCGGCCAGCGGTACGTTGACACTTAATGGTACATATTCTAATTTTTTTGTCGGTGGTGCTGGTGGTTTAACCATAGCGGCAACAGGAGTAACAACGTCGGCTTTGATGGTATATGTTGCGGGTTCTAGCAATACCACAATCACCACAAATGGCGTAGCGATAGCCAACCTTGAAATAGATCTTACAGGATATACAGTTACGTTGGGTAGCGCACTCACAACTTCAGCAGTGACTTTTTATTCTGGTACTTTCAATACAGCAAACTACACAATCACAACAAACATATTCAGTAGCAATCAACCCTACAACAGGGTGCTTAATCTTGGATCGTCAACTGTGTATGTTAATGGAACTGGAACAAATGCCTGGAGTTGTGCAGATACTACTTCACAGCTCACAGTCAATAGCGGCACTTATAACATAATCATGTCAGGCGCCGGAGCTACTAGTTTCAACGGTGGTGCAAAGTCTTGGCAGACATTAACACTTGCAGGTGCTGGTCCTTTTACGATCATTGGAAGCAACACTTTCAACACTCTGACAAATAGTGTTCGTCCTTCTACAGTTAAGTTTACATCAGGTACAACACAGACTTTTACGAACTTTACCTTAAGCGGCACGTCTGGTAATCTTGTAACCATAAATTCAACAGTATCAGGAACGGCTGCTACCTTGTCTAAAGCATCGGGCACAGTATCTTGTGATTATCTCAGCATTAAGGATTCCACAGCCACTGGTGGAGCAACATGGTCAGCTGGTGCAAATTCAACAAACGTAAGCAATAACACAGGATGGACATTCTCTGGAACACCGCCTGTTAGTGCTACCACTGGTAATTTCTTCAGTATGTTCGGGGCTTGATTACGATAAATAAAAGATCGGAGAAATAAAACATGCCCACACAACTTCAATTACGCGGCGGCACTACACTACAAAATGCCTCCTTCACTGGCCTTGCAAGAGAGGTTTCAGTTGATACTACCAAGCACACGCTGATTGTGCATGATGGTACCACTGAAGGCGGGCATGAATTGGCTCTTGCTGATTTAAGCAATGTTACCGGCTCAGCAGGTGCAACTTACGGTATCAGTGCAGAAACTGCCACAGGCGGAGTTAATCTTAGATTAACTGGGTCCAACTCAACCACAGACGATGTTAAACTAGCTGCCGGTTCTAATGTCACACTGACCAGAACAGATGCCAACACAATCACTATTGCTTCCACAGCTACAAGTGGTGCAACTTATGGTATCAGTGCAGAAACAACCACAGGCGGAGTCAATCTAAGACTAACTGGATCCAACTCCACCACAGATGATGTCAAACTAGCCGCTGGTACAAATATTACACTGACCAGAACTGATGCCAACACAATCACTATTGAAGCGGCAGGCGGGGGAGCCGGATCAGGCACAGTGAACTCAGGTGTTGCAAAGAAATTGGCCTACTATTCAGCTACAGGTACTGCTGTTGATGATGTGGCTGGCATTGAATGGGACAGTGCAACAACAACATTGACTGTGACAGGAACAGTGGCAGCTGACAATTTTGTGTCCGGCGGTGTTGGTACTCCAAATTTTACATCTGATACTGATCTTGAAATAGTCACAAACCACAGCGTGTCAGACAAAACATTTACCTTTACCTTAGGAGGATCACTGAAATTTCCAGTGCTCACAGTGGCTACATTACCATCAGCAACAACCGCAGGACAACGTGCTTTTGTTAGCGATTCAACTGCAACAGCATCTGGAAATTTTGGTGCAGTTGTTACCGGCACAGGAACAAACAAAGTACCAGTTTACAGTGATGGAACAGATTGGCGCATAGGTTAATCACACAGAAAAATAAGGTAACAGACAATGTCAACTGAACGCGAGTACGTAGTCACATTGCGTGACAAGAATGATGCAACTGATTTTATAACACAGATGACAGATTCTTCTGCGGCTGTTGATACTATTCCAGCACGTTCTGTTACTGTCATTGATGAAAGACCATTTAGTGATCGCAATACACATTATGCACTCACTGATGCAGAAGCTGAACAGCTACGCAATGATCCTCGTGTGTTGGCGGTTGCAAGACCTCCGCAAGAACTAGGCTACGAAAAAGTATTACACAAGATACAACCAGCTCAAAACTTCCATAGAGATTTTGTTACTATCAATAATACCATGCGTAACTGGGGATTGTACAGACATTCTCAATTAAATGCAGGGTATGTTGGTGATCAAGTTACTGGTGATTATACCTACAACCAGGATGGCTCAGGCGTTGATTTGATCTTGATTGATTCGGGTATATTTGGCGGACATCCTGAATGGAGCACAACATATGATGGCACAGGTCCTACTAGACTTGTTGATTTCAACTGGGCCAGTCTGGGCGTTCCGAGTACTCCTACCAGCGGATCAATTGGTGGATATATTGGTGACAGCGACGGACATGGATCCAATTGCGCCAGTTTAGCAGCCGGCAGTCACAATGGTATGGCCAAAGGCACTGCTCTTTATAGCATTCGAATTTTTGCTGGAGGTGCTTTAGGTGCAATTTCGGACACAATCTGTTTTGATATTGTCAAAGCATTCCATTTGGCAAAAGTAGCAGCCGGAAACAAACGACCAACAGTATGCACCAACAGCTGGGGCTGGCGCGGCAGCTATCCAAGTTCATGCACAACTTTTTATCGCGGTACAACTTATACACATACCGGAAGAAATCCAACATACGGCCAAGTTAATAGTTTGGTTGGCGTTCGTATAACTGCATTGGATGCAGACGTTTCAGATTGCATTGATGCAGGCGTAATCATGTTAGGCGCCGCAGGCAATTACTATCACAAGATTGATTCCCCAGGTGGATTGGATTGGGATAACACAGTCAATGGAGATTACTATCACAGAGGATCAAGTCCTACAGGTCCAAATGCTGTTGGCAGTAGCATGATATGCGTTGGCGCTTTAGATCAAACAAGCACCGAACAAAAAGCCACATTCTCGGAAACAGGTCCAGGGGTTAGTATCTATACTGCTGGACATATGACCATGGGTGCTTATTCAAACAAAGCCTACTACACATCTGCTGTTGCAGATTCTCGTAATGCCAGCTACTATCTAAACAAGTTGAGCGGTACGTCAATGGCAACGCCAATCACAGCCGGTGTTGCTTGCCTAATGGCAGGCATGCGTCCAAATTATACCAATAGTCAGATCAGGGATTGGTTGATCGAACTGTCAGATAAAAACACAATGACAGAAGGTTCTGCAGGTTATACCAATCAGCGACACCTCCAGGGCGGATTGCAACGAGTGTTAAACTGGCCATACAACTCAGCAACCCCATTTACTGCAAACAAGCTGGTTCCTAAAAACGGTGCAAAAATAGGCTTGTAATGAGTTGCGCAGGATGCTATAATAAAAGCATGGACAAGCGTGATAGGTTTGCTAAATTTTGGAACGTAAAGCTGGCTTCAGAAGATGAAGCCATCCGCCGCAATCGTATCTGCAGATCTTGCGATCGATACCTAGCTGCCACCAGCATGTGTAAAGAATGTGGCTGTTACATGCCTTTCAAAACCAAGCTTCGCAGTTCATCTTGTCCACTTGGTCATTGGCTTCCTGAGTCAGACGAACCGGTAAATACTGGTAGTTCAGGAGATCACAATGGCCATCAATCTAGACCACCAACAGAATAAGATATCTAGCGAAAGCAAGACTATCAAGATAGACCAAACGGGCAGTTTAGTCATGCCTGTTGGTACACAAAGCCAACGACCATCAGCACCACAGCTGGGTGCGCAACGCTGGAATTCAACAACAAACAAAGTTGAATTTTGGGATGGGTCCAACTGGATAAGCCCTAGCACACTTGTTTCTGGTGAAACCTATGTAAGTGAAGGCGATGCGATTGCTTATGCTATTGCGTTAGGGGGCTAATACATGCCAAGCACATTCCTCAACGCACATCGTGCATTAACCACAACAGACACCACTGTATACACAGCGGATGCTCCAGGTACTCGTAGTGTGGTTATCCATGGATTATATTTCTCCAACACCAGCGACCTTACAGGTACCACCGTGACACTCAGCGTGTATGATGCAACCACTACTACATTGCGTCGCATACTAAACAAAGTGCCTATTGCTCCTAACTCCACGCTGGTACTAGAAAAACCAATAAATTTGAAACCCAACGACGAACTGCGGGCGAAATCATCAAACATCTATTGCGAAGCGTTCGCTTCGGTATTGTTGCTCACATAAAGTGGCATTTGCAAACCAGGTAAATATCTGGATAAAGTTATAGGCGGACTCTAAATGGCGTATATTGGCAACAATCCTTTTGTTGGATTTGCTCCTTTCACAATTGATACTTTCGTGGGTGATGATACCACGATAACATTCACGCTGAGCCAGCCACGCCCAGTCAATCCTCGTAGCATACTGGTAGTAATTGACGGCGTCACACAACCAGCAGTTAGCGCATATAATCTTGATGGCAACCTCAATCTAGAATTCACAGAAGCACCACCACAAGACTCCATCATCACAGTTGTACACATGCATCTTGGTACAGGTGGATCAGGTGGCGGATCCACAGGCGGTGCAGGTGATGTTGTTAATCCTGCTGAACCCTTTGATGACATAACATTCGATGGTACTGTTGGTCCATTCCAGCTACGACATGGCGGTGTTGCTGCCGATCCCTACAACGAATACTACACACTGATATATGTCAATGGCATGTTCAAGCGTCCATTGATTGATTATACCATTGCCACAGGTGGGCAAATTACTTTTGTTGGAACACCTCCAGCCATTGGCCACAGTTTCTATGGTCTTGATTTTGGCAAGATATCAATAACAGAAGTAGTAGCAGGTAGCATAGACGGCGATGCTTTTGCAACCAACGTGGATTTTGGATCTAGAGACATTCGCATCGATAATCCCATACTAGGGCGTCAGTTGGCCAATAAGCAATGGGTAGATAGTCGACTGGCTAGTACTGTGCCGACATCTACAACTGCCTTGCCAGAAGGAAGCAATCTTTATTTTACCACAGCACGTGCTCGTTCAGCAATCAGTGGCACTGGACTCATAACATATAATTCTGGCACAGGTGTCATTGGAGTCACTCTACCATCCTATCTTAGCTTGGCCAATCAACGCATAGACACATTGGCATCACCTACGTTTGTGGATATCACAGCCACGAACAATATCACAGCAGATCGTTTTTACGGTGATATCACAGGAGATGTTACAGGGCAAGTGTCAAGTATTTCAAATCATCGTACAGATGAGCTGGCAGAAGGTTCTTCTCCGACAAATCGTTGGTTTACAAATCAACGTGCGCAAGACGGAATTGAATCAGTTTGGGTACATGGGAATCACATAGGATGTGACGTATATCGCAACCCAAGTTCTGGCCAATATGAGATACGTGTTATCATTGGCAGTGGAAGCCATAGTGAAATTATCAGTGCAGTTACACAAGCTAATCCAGGTATAGCAACAACACTGACACCACATGGGTTTGTTGATGGTGATCATGTGACAATCACAGATGTTATTGGAATGACAGAACTCAATGGTAATGCCTATTATCTTGATGTTATCAACAGCACACAGGTCAGATTGTTCACCGATTCAACATTGACTACACCACTTGACACAACAGGATTTACTGCTTATGTAAGCAATGGTTTCATGTCAGGTGGCAGCACAGGCGGAACTGTGTTGACAAATACAGATCAGTTGCCAGAAGGATTAACCAACAAATATTTTACACTGGCTAGATTCAATCAACGTATCACAGCAATCAACACAGCAGTATTGCCAGTAACAAACAATATATATGATCTAGGTAATACATCATTTCGTTGGAACGATATATGGCTAGGCGGCACAGTGATACTTCCGGGTGGTACCACATTATCTAACAACGGTGGATACCTAGGATACACGACCGGTGCAGGCAATGTGTCAGGAAAAATCTTAAAGACTACAGATCTTGAAGAAATCTCAACAGCAAGATTCTTTACTGAAGCACGTGTTCGTTCAGCGTTATCAAGCGGAACCGGCTTGTCTTACAATTCAACTTCGGGCGTTTTTGCCAATACAGATTTAGGCAGCAGCCAATACATATTCAAATCATTGACTGTTGGTGGTAATAGTGCCACCGCCAAATCAAACACGGATTCTTTTACATTCATTGCTGGATCGGCAATCAGCTTATCATTAGTCAATGGTACAACGCCAGGTACAAGTACATTAACCATCACAAACACTGGCATCAGATCAGCAGCCGGCTCAGGTGCAATCGGTGTTTCTAACGATGGCAACGGCAATATCACAATCAGTACCACTGCATTGACTTCAGTAAGTGCCGGCGATGGCATATCTGTATCAGCAGTGGTTAGTGGAAGTCAAATAATCAGTAATACTGGTATATTGGATGTTGTTGCCGGAACAGGTATGCAAGTGGTCAAAGCCGCAGGCGCTGCAACAATTAGCAATACTGGACTGTTGTACATTAGTAGCGGATCTGGTATAACTGTTACTTCTTTTGCCAGCGGCGTACAAACAGTAAGTAATTCAGGTGTTATTAGTGTGTTGGCCGCCGGAGCACCTACAAATAGATTGTCTAGCTCTTTTGATTCAGGATCAGGACAAGTAACCCTTGACCTAGTGACAACAGGCGTGACAGCGGGCACCTATAACACATTGACAGTAGATGTGTATGGAAGAGTCACAGTTGGGTCAAATCAAGACTATGCTAAAACAGTGACATTGACCGGAGACGTTACTGGCACAGGAACCTCTTCATCAGGTACAGCTTCTTTTGCCACAACACTTGCAAATACCACAGTAACAGCCGCGGCATACGGAACAACAGCCGCAAAAACAGTTTCCTTTACAGTGGATTCTAAAGGGCGACTGACAGCGGCATCAGAAGCTAATATTTCAATCACTGCCAGCCAAGTGTCTGATTTTACTACATCTGTTAGGGGCTCGGTTAGTGGGTCATCTGGTGTATCTTACAGTAGCCTTACTGGTGTATTTTCACTTGATAATACCGCTGTGCGAGGACTGTTTAGCGGCAGTACTGGTATCAGCTACAATAGTACAACAGGTGCTATATCTGTTGATTCTACTGTGATAACATCTGCAGACAGTATCAACAAGCTGAATGACGTTGATACTGTTACAGTAGCACCTACTACCAACAACGTATTGTTTTGGAACGGAACAAACTGGAAACCTGGTAACCAGCCATTCCCTACGTCAGCCAAAGGCAGCGTTACAGGTAATCAAATCCTAGATGCAAGTTCGGCAGCACATTTCAGCGCAACCATTGCCGGTGCAACCACATTCTTCTTTACAGTAGACGCAACTTCTCCTGTCAACGTGATCATGGTAGAGTTGACCAATCCAGGTGCATTCAGTATTATCTGGCCAGCTACTGTGAAATGGCCAGGAGGATCTCCTCCGACATTCACTGTGAGTGGAGTTGACTTGCTGGTATTCATTTCTCGAGACGGCGGAACAATCTGGCGAGGCGCGATGATTCAGCAGGACAGCAGATGACAAAACCTTCCTTACTAGCAGTCATTGCAGAACAATCAAACTATGTGCCTCCAGTATACAAGGCACTAAGCTATGAACGAGTGACTGCAAACCAATCTGCAACATCAGATGGCAGGATCATACGATATCGTCCGGAATTTGATTCATTGGACAATCAATACTTGTCCATTGGTGATGCACTGGCCACGTCGGGTTATATGTCACGATGGGTAAAGCTGGACTCTACTGGTAGTTTGTCTTGGTCAAGATACAATACACTTGGGCAAGGAGCCATTGAAAAACCATGGTCAGTGGTGAGTGTGTTTCCAGACAGCACAAATGCCTATTATTTCATAATGGCAATCAGCAACATACAAAATGCACAAGGATACAGCTACCCTATAATCGCCAAATTTGATATGGCTACGCACACACGCCAATGGCAATATACATACAGCGCATTACTCAAAGGTTCAACTGGCGGAAGGCAAGCACCTTTTGCAGTTTATGATTCAACAGACAACTCAATTTATTTTGTGTCGGATGCACAGTCAGGTGTCACTTCCACCAGCTACATGGCCCTGCACAAGATAAGCGGATCAACTGGTGCAATACTACTGAGCAAAACATCCGGTAACGGTGATGCAACCAACTATGGCAATCAGAATCCTATCTTAGCGTTGGAGCAGTTTGGAAATTTTCTATATGTTGGAACATTTATTGGTAACCAGATTTCAGTGACAAAATTTTCCAAGACAGATTTTTCCAAGGTATGGGGCAAGGTGACTTCTGGCCTTGGTATATTCAATACCAACCTGTGTGGACCAGCAATGACAGTGGATCAGAATGGTACGATATTCATTGCAGCCAATAGAGCTACCACGTCACAAACACTCATAGTCAGGGTTCCTGCCGATGGCACAAGCATGAACTATATACATGCTGATCGTCCTACATACGCTGGCATGGTTACTACTGCCACAAGTACCAATTTGAATCTAGGACCAGAATCTATCGTGGTAGATAACAACAGCAACATCTACATCGTGTATGGTACCAGGACAATATCGGGTTACACCGCAGTTGATTCAAGATGCATTGTTGGCAAGATCAGCTGGGGCGATGCTGATTGGGTCTGGCTCAAAGCAATAGATATCATACGCCAAGACACTGGTGTCAACATTGGTCTAAGCGACGGCTGGGCAATAGGTATCAACAAAAATATACTATATGTCAATGCTGTGTGTGATGTTACGTTTGCTGGGTTGCTTGTTGATAACAATGCACAGTGGCAAACACTACAGCTAAAATTTGATAGAAACGGCAAGTTGTTGACCAATGGTGGTGTTGTTGGAACTTTTGCTGCCAATCGCCGTGCTATAAAAACCGTTGACATAACACGCACCACAGTAACAGCAACAACCTATGCAGGAACAACCAGCACTCATTTTGCAACGATGACAAATACTGGGGCAACAGCAACAGCCATAGCAACCACGGTGACTGCTGAATCAACTGACTTCGTCAATAAGTACAACTAACATGATATATGCACTTGTAAAAAACGGAACGATTACAGAAGGCCCAAGATCCTTGCCAGAAAATTGGGAAAATGTTTCACGGCTGGATCTATTGTCAGACGAAACATTGCTTGAGCTGGGTTGGTATCCTGTTGTAACAGATGCCATACCAACGCATAGTAGATCACAGTATTTGATCACTCGTTATGTGGTTGAAGAAAATCGCGTGGTAGAAGCATTTGATGTTGTTGATTTCACATCAGCGGAACTGGCAGAATCTGCATTGCAGGCCTGGGCACAACTTCGTCGAGAAAGAGATCAATTTTTAGCTGAATCAGACTGGGTAGAATTGCCATCAGTAAGGGCAAATCGTTCTGCTGAGTGGGCCACTGAATGGGATCAGTATCGTCAAGCCCTGCGCGATATCACTGATAATATCAGCATAGACAAGGTGGTTTGGCCTGAAAAACCCACTTCAAAATAATCCAAACGCTAATCCTCTGCTGTTGATAAATAACTTATCATGAGCCTGACACGAGTTCCGCGTCGGATGCTGGATGTAGATATTGCTGATCAGCAATACGTCCTGGATCAGATAGACGCATTAACAACAGACGTTATCGAAGAAGGTGCGCTCAACCGCTACTTCACTGATAACCGAGCCAGGACTGCCATTGGAGTAACAGGCGGTCTACTTTCTTACGATTCAGCAACAGGAAGCATTGGACTAGCATCGTCTACAATCACAACAGTGGCACGTAATGCTATTGTTGTCACAGGCGACTTGTCTTATAACTCTACAACAGGTGTTTTAAGCTACAGCGGTATTACCACTGATGCAGTACAAGATGCAGCCGCGGCATTGTTGACCAGCGGTGTGCATGACCATATCACAGCAGTTTACGACGATGCAAACAATCGTGTAAACTTGTCAATGATTTTTCCAAGCTCAGACGAGATTGTTGAAGGAACTTCAAATATCTTTTTCACTAATGCAAGAGCAAGAGCCGCTCTGCAAGCAGGCGACGGAATTTATTATGATGTGATTTCAGGCTCGTTTAGTGTCAATCCATTTTTTGGATATATCGAAGTGCCAGGCAAAGATCCAATCACAGCAGACGTTGCCGGTGATAGATTCAAAGTCATTGCAGGCGCAGGGATACTACTTAATACGATTCCAGCACAGAATACACTGGTGATTTCCGCAGGCGGTTCAGGCGCTGGAGGATCAGCAGATCCCTTAGAAATACTAAGTGCGGCAATGATTTACGGATAAAAAAACATGGCAACTACAGACCTTAGAAATGTGATTAGTCCAGCCTGCGGTACAATCGAAACGGTTTTGCTGACTACGAGTGTGACTAAATATGCAGTGATATTAGGATTCAACATTGCTAATGTTACTGAAAATTCAATAACAGTGAGTGCAAGAGTTTTAGACAATGATAGTTTGGTAACTGTTTGGCTTTTCAAAGATGTAGAAATCCTTCCAGGATGTTCTTTAATAGCCTGTGGTGGAGATCAAAAATTTAATATATACTATCAACAAAGTTTGATAGTGATAGCAGATACAGACAACAGCGCAGATGTGCTGGTTAGTTATAGTGAGATTACACCGTAATGAGCAAATACATAGGACAAAGCCCGGACAGTGATTCAATAAAACTGAATCGCTTTTTCTATGGACTCAGGCGCGACGACACTGGTACATTGTATGTTGCAAGATTTGATAATCAAAGCGGTACTGATAGTTTGACAATAAACAACCCAGGCGATGCAACAGATAACTGGGATGGATTTGAAGCTGGGTTAGATTTTTTTGAAGGCCGTGGGTTGGATCATGAATTGACCTACGCTAACATAAACTATGAACAGTATCGATGGGACGAAAAAAAGTTATCGTATTACCTGAATGATGATGGCGAACTAGTATTGAGATACGGTAGCCGTCCTTATCCAGAGGACGTCTGATAATAAACTCAAGGTGAGGACAAGATTATGGCAGAATTTAAGCTAGGTAGATTGAAGTTCGTTTGGCGCGGTGACTGGACAAACAGCCACCCCTATGTCAAGGACGACGTAATCAAGTATGGTGGCCGAGTATATGTTTGCGTAGGTGGACATACCTCAGATGCAGATCTCAATCAAGGTTTCTACGACGACAGCAGTTATTGGGAAATGATGGTTGACGGATCAGAGTTTCGTGACGCTTGGACAGCAACAACAGCTTACAATGAAAATGACATTGTCACTTACGGTGGTAATGTTTACATCTGTAACACCAATCACGTTTCTGCATCACTGCTAGAAACCAATCAGGCTTACTGGACAGCATATACAAAAGGTTTTGACTGGAAAGGTACGTACACCAATGGTCCAACACACTACAAAGTCAATGACCTAGTACGCTGGGGTGCTAACGTATATGTTTGTACCACGCAGTATACCACATCCACGGCCACTCTTGATCCAACCAAGTTTGCACTATTTGTCAGCGGACTTGAATTTGAAAACAGCTACTCATCTGCCAATACATATCAGACAGGCGACTTGGTAACCTACGGCGGCTATGTTTATATCGCCATCCAGGATCAAGCACCAGCAAGTCCTCATACTCCAGCACCGGGTAGTGCCTGGTGGAATGTATTGACCACAGGTTACAACAACCGTGGTGAATATTCTGGTTCAACTGCATACAAGACAGGTGACGTTGTTCGTTACGGTGGCAACACATACGAGGCAACACTTGACACAACAGGAAACACTCCAGTTAATACAGGTTACTGGAAGCTACTGGCTGAAGGATTCAAATTCCGTTCAACCTGGGTAGCAGCCACAGTTTACAGATTAAACGACGTTGTCAGCTATGGATCAAGCACATACGTTTGTATCCAACAGCACACAGCAGACGCAGGTACAAATCGTCCAGACGTTGATATTACCAACGTGTTCTGGAACGTGCTTGCTGAAGGCGACTCAAATTATGTTCTTACCACACGCGGCGACTTGCTCACACGCGGTGCATCTTCTAATGTTCGTTTAGGCATTGGTAGTGATGGCACCATACTTCGTAGCAACGGAACCGATGCCAGCTGGCAGTATTATGGTATAATTCCCAACGTGTACTATGTTGCTACAACCGGCACAGATGATCCAGCATATGGTAATTCTGTTGACAAGCCATGGAGAACCATCAAGTATGCGTGTACACGTGTTAATCTTGGCACAGGGTTCACAAACTCCAGCACATTGATTGACTTAAATCAAAGCTGGATGGTACGAGAAATGTACCAATGGATGATATATCAAAAGAGCATTAGTGCCGCACCATTCTCACCTGGCTCAGTATTTGCTGATGCTTCAACAAGACGAGATGCACAGTATCTTGTTGAAGCAGTACAGTCAGATTTGATCCGAGGATCAAATGCACAGACTGTTGCAGCCACATTGGCTTATTTCAAGACGTCAACTAGTTTTTACAATGCCGCAACAACTGCGGCAATGCCATACATCATTGCGGCAATAGGCAAGTTGAGAGACTTGATGATCAATGCAGTGACCAATGCCGCACCAGCTAATAATTATCAGACACTGACAAGCTACTCACCAGCAATCAGTCAAACAATCAATTTGAGTTATACTGCTGAAGCTAATACTACGAGTACAATTACCAACTTGTTCTCGATCCTTACTACTGCATTAACAGCTGGGTCTACGTCAAGTGTGCCTATTGCAACCACTGGTTCAACAAATACAATTTTTGTCAAGACTGGTACCTATGCAGAGATTCTGCCAATCAGCGTTCCAGAAAACACAGCAATCGTTGGTGACGAGCTTCGTGGCACGGTAATCGAGCCAGCCGCAGGATACACTGGATCTAATATGTTCTATATGAGAAACGGTACTGGATTACGTAACTGCACTCTCAAAGGATTATACGGAGGATTTACTGCTACTTTGCCATCAGGTACCAAACGCACATCTGGTGGCTCATATGTTTCTCTTGACCCTGGTACCGGTGCAGATGATGCTTCCGTTTGGATCAGAAACAAAAGCCCCTATGTGCAGAACGTTTCAACATTTGGTTACGGAGTAACTGGAGTAAAAGTTGACGGCTCATTGCATAATGGTGGTAATAGATCTATCGTGGCCAACGACTTTACACAGGTTATCAGTGATGGTATTGGTGCATGGGCATTGAATCTAGGCCGCATGGAACTTGTTTCTGTGTTTACCTATTATGCCTATATCGGTTATCTAACTGAGCTTGGTGGTACAATACGTGCTACCAACGGTAACAACTCTTATGGTACATTTGGTTCTGTTTCAGAAGGTGTTGATCCAACAGAAACTCCGGCCACAGCCAACGTCAACAACTATGCATATGGTGCATTGGTTGATAACGTGCTGGTTGGCGGAGGACAGATCATACGAGTTGAATACAGCCATGCTGGCCAGAGTTATTCATCGGCAGCAATTGGTTTTAGCGGCAACGGATCAGGTGTATCTGCTACATTGCCAACATTTTCAACACAGGGCGTGACACGTGTCAAAGTAACTGCTGGCGGCGCAGGTTATCAGTCGGTAACAAACAATGCACAGTCAGGTGATACAACCAGTATCAGGCTTGCCACAAGCGACAGCATGGTAACTAGTGGCTACAATGGCATGCGTATCGTTATCATCGACGGCACTGGGTTTGGACAAACAGGCATCATCAGTGCATACAACGGCGGTACCAAGACAGCAACCATTGTGAACGAAGTTGGTTCATCTGGTTGGGATAGCATACAAAGTGCTGGTATTGCTTCGGCATTAGATTCAACCACACGATACACGATTGAGCCTCGCATACAGTTTTCAGGTGGTTCACCAAGCCGTGCGGCAAGTGCTCGAGTTGTAGTAGCCGCTGGCGCAATCACTGGTATCAGGATCATTGATTGCGGATCAGCATACGGCTCAACTCCTTCCATCATTGTTACCGATCCCAATGCAGTATCAACCGCAACCTTTACGACTACACTGGCCAATGGCGTGATCAATCCACCCACTTTCAGCAGTAGAGGAACAGGTTTCACATCAGCCACTGCTGTGGTATCTGGTAATGGTTATGCCAACATAGAACAAGTGGGCGGATATGTAAATGTTGCAAACTTGGCAGCAAGTCCAAAGGCCGGTTCAAACTTGGTACTGGCCAGTGATCCAAGTACCTACTATCGAATTGTTGCTGTCACAAACTTAACACTGGTTGGTGCAACATACAAAGCTAGATTACAGATAAGTCCTTATATTTCTAGTGCGTCACCTCCAGCACACAACACAGCTATTACCATTTACGAACGCTATTCAAATGTTCGATTGACTGGACATGATTTCTTGAACATTGGCTATGGTAATTTAGCCGAAGCAAACTATCCAGGCATAACATCCAATGCACTGGTACAGGCCAATGAAGTGGTTGAATATGGAGGCGGACGTGTGTTCTATACATCAACTGACCAAGACGGTAACTTCCGTGTTGGTGAATTGTTCCGAGTAGAACAGGCAACAGGTATTGCTACACTGAACGCTGATGCGTTTAACTTGAGCGGTTTGACATCATTGCAACTGGGTTCAGTTGCTCTAGGCGGCACAGGCGCAGTTATCAGCGAGTTCTCAACAGATCCAACATTTGTTGCCAACTCAGACAGCATATTGCCAACCCAACGTGCTATCAAGAGCTTTGTTACTAACTTAGTAGGTGGCGGCGGCTCAGCACTGGTCGCAACCAGTATTGAGCTAGGCGACATGTTCTTGACAGGTCAGACGATTACCAGCTTGCACAGCAAAGATTTGATCATTGCTGCCAACAGCACATATGAAGTATCGTTTACTAGCCGTCCCAAAACAACATTAGCACCGCTAACAAATGATCACTTGGCAAACAAGCTGTATGTTGATACAACTGCTCGTCCAACGGTACATGCATTGCAATGGGCACAAGAAACAGGTGAGATGACTTATGTGACTGAAACTGGCACATCGGCGGCTGTAGTGACCGTTAACCAGCAGAAAAATGACAGCGCATTTGTATCAACAACCACTGCTAGCGTATCGCTAAATAGTAGCGGACACATGATTATCAACTTGTAAGGATTAGCAAATGGCCACGACAGTATTAGGAAAAACACGATTTGACATCAAGGGCACCTGGTCCAGTGGTACCGCTACGTATCGCACTGATGACATCGTCTTTTACAACGGAGGATGGTACATAGCCACAGCGGCATCAATATCAGCTGGCACCTTACCAACAAATGCATCTTTTTGGGCACCATATCGTGTGAGTTTCAACTATCGCGGCACACATGTTAACACAACCGGTACCATATACAAAGCATACGACACAGTACTTTATACTGTGCAGAATACCAATACCACATTCACTCAATTCAAGAGAGCAAACCTACAGGCTTATGTCTGTATCGCAGATCATACCGCAGACGGAACCAACACTTATCTGCCATTGAGTGCCACATACTGGCAACCAATCATCAGCCAAGGCCAGCGCATTGGTACCAGCATCACTGTTGGTACTGCTACGTCTTTGGATGTATGGGGTGTTTACGGTAACGACCCGCGTAAGATTCCTTTCAATGGCTTGGCCAACAAAGGCCGTGTTTGGGACAGCACAGACGTAACGATCAATCCTTACTATGCACGTGGTTCCGGTAAGAGTTCCACTGATGCTTACCAAGGTACACATTATATTACAAGTGATGGCGGTGTTGGACTGACAGGGCAAAGCATAACTTCTGGGTCCTCGGGTCACGGTGGCACTGGCCAAGTTGGTCCACAATGTCACGTTATGAGTTTTATACATCACGACTGGTGGCGTTCAACATCAAACGGTGGTTCGGGTGTGCATTCAACACCAGACAACAATCCGCCACGTGCTGTACAAGTAGAACGCGGCTACGATCACGGTGCAGTACTGTTCAACAATGGCGAAGTGCATTGCTGGGGCAACGGAGCCAACTACGGCAACGGTGATCGTACTACCACAGTACGTTATCAACCCGTACGTGCGGGCGGTACATATACTGAAGTCGCAGTCGCAGCCAACACCACAACACATACTTTCCGCAACGTAAAGATAGTTCGCATATCGCAGAGTTCTGCAGGCAACACCTGTTCAGGACAAGCAAATAGGCATACACTGGCACTGGATGATGCAGGCAACGTGTGGGCTTGGGGTTATAATGCTTATGGTCAGTGTGGTACCAATACCACTGCATCAATTCAGATTCCAACGCAGATCACATCGTCATATTTCAACAGTCGTCCTGTAGTTGCTATCTGGGCATTTGGTGGAGCATACGGTTGGAACTTTGCACTGAATGATCAGAACCAACTATATGGTTGGGGTTATAATGGTACAGGTCAACTGGGCAATAGTACTACAACCACCTCAGGTGTATTGGTACCAACTGCTATCACCACACAAACATGGACGGTGGGCAACGCAGGTACCATCCGTAAGATCACTTCCATGGGTGGACACGGTGTCACTGCCGGCGCAGGTTGCACAGCGATCCTGACTTCATCAGGTAAGATTTTTGTTGCAGGCAAACAAACAGTTGGTCAGTTCATGATCAACAGCACCACCCAGACCAACTCGTTTACGCAATGCACAAGTGGTCCAGGTTCTGTCTCAGGCAACGGTGCATACAACATGTGGTTCTGGGGTGATCCAGACAACGGCATCATGGTAGTTCGAGACACAGTTGACGGCACCACATGGACAGCAGGATACAACGGTCAGTATAACCTGGCAGACAGCACCGGCGGTACTACCAACTCATCAGTTGCAGTACAGTCCAAGAAACGCGAACGCGGTGCATATTCAAACATAACCAATATCGCAGACTTTGCCACCCTAAGCGGCGGCAGCAGTGGGTACGCAGCCATGTGTGTCACAGACGGCGGACTGGTATACGGTTTGGGAATGAACAGCTCGGGGCAGCTGGCACAGGGAAATCCTTATAGTAGGTCTTTTGACGCACCCGGAGACGGCAACGGCATTGAACATGAAGCCAGCATAAGTGCCTGGATGCCGTCACGCTTGCCTAACAGCATGTACGGCAAGGTAAACCAAGTCATGCCGTTTGGTTATAAAGACAATGGCAGTACAAATTACGGTGGATTCATTATCGTCAGCAATACCGGAAGATCATTCTTGGCAGGAGACGGTGCGTGGACTGCCCTGGCTGGATTGCAAGTGGGCACCGTGGGCTATAACTGGTCAGGTAACCAAAGTTATTATCAGTCAATGTTCCGCGCATTGCTCATTGGTTAAATAGGTTGAGGAAAACAAATAATGGCAACTATAGATCTTGGTAAAGTTAAAATAGTATGGAAAGGTGCGTGGAGCGCCAGTACCACCTATGAACCAAACGATGTAGTAACACAAAATAGTGCTACATGGATTTGTACTCAAGGTTATACATTTGTTTCAGGCAATCGACGCACTCCAGGCTTGCGGGATCGTACAAATGCATACGGTGTACAGTTTGATCCAGATAAAAATCCCAGAGATGTTTATCTGTTGCAAAAAACAGGTGGTAAGTTTTACATAGATGGTCGTCGTAACCCAGGATACACTGGTACAGGTAGTCCGATCACCCTTTACCGTGGACAAACATATCGTTTCCAGACCTATCATAGCACAATGAGCGGTGTGACATTCCAGTTCTGTACCTCAACAGACGGCACAACTTATACCAATGGTGTCACAGTAGTAGGCACACCAGGTATCTCAGGTTCTTATGTGCAGATAACTGTGCCACAAGACGCACCAGCTACACTATACTACAAGCAAAGCGGCACAGCCGCAGTTGCTGATACTTCATCTTTTACCATTGCTGATACCTGGGAAGGATTCCTTTACTGGGAACAGATTTGCGAAGGCTTTACCTGGAAAGGCACATACAACGCCGCTACTCAGTACTATCGCAACGACGTGGTTGAACTGAACGGATCTTCTTTCATTGCCAAGGCAGACAGCTTGGGCAAGTATCCAGACATGAGCATGCAGGCAGTAGTAAGTGCTACCAATGCTCCAGGCAGCAGAGGTTTTTGGTCAACGTTCTCTGGATCAGGCGCAATGCGTGATCCAGGACGCGGCGCATGGCTAGCAAATCATGGACCGATGGATTGGCCATATCCTCATACACAGAACACCAATCCGGTCTTTTATGAAAACACCCAGCATATCGCCCGTGGCGGTCGCGTGTATGTTACAGGTACAGGTACTTCAAACTCAAGCGGTATCCTGCCTGCGCAGAACAGCACTCGTGGCGGTGATGAGATTCAATTCTATTTTACCAATTGGTTGCGCAGTAGAGATAACCTACCTCGCTATACTACTACCAAGAGTGCCACAGCCACAGGTGCGCTGACTGGTGATACATTTGACTATGTGCAACGCAAGCCTGGCCAGCACGGCAATGCTTACTATGGTAAGAATGATCTAACAACACCGCACGGTCAGCAACCACGTTGCATACAGATTGATGGCAGCTATGATCACAACTTGTATCTGTTTGACAACGGAGAAGTACATCACGGCGGTTATGCATCAAACGGTAACTCAGGCGCAGGCTCCACCAGCGTATATACAGGTATGCCACTGCGTGTGCAAAACCTTGAAGGGGTCAAGATCAAGAAAGTTGCTATTGGCATAAGCGGAACAGGCGATTCTACTCATCACTGCATGGCGCTGGACGAAGACGGTCGTGTGTGGACATGGGGCTACAATGCTTATGGTCAATGTGGCACTGGCCACAGCAACAACGTATATGCAGCCTATCAGATTCCAAAAGAATATTTCAACAATCAGCGTGTGATTGATATTGCGATCACAGGCAATGCCACAGCGTCAAGCTATGTCAGGACCGAGTCTAACGAAATTTGGTCCTGGGGCTACAACGCAGTGGGTCAGCTGGGACTAGGCGATACAACTAACCGCTGGCGCCCAAACAAAGTGACTGCATTTGACCCAGCTGCCAACAGTGGTATCCTCAAATGGCAAGTGTGTGGCGATGCAAGTTCTGCAAGTCTTTATATCCTAGACGGCGCTGGTTACATGTGGCATGCAGGTTACAACGGCTATGGACAAGGTATATCAGCTGATACTGCAAACCATCCTACACTGACAAGAAGCACACAGAGCCCCACAGCAGGAACAACCACAAATTTCTGGGCATGCCATTCAAACGGTTATACCATGGTGTGGATGCGTACCAGCAACGGTAACACTTACTTCTGTGGTTACAATGCAAGTGGTTATTATCATGCAGGTACAGGCGACAACGTCAGCAAGAGCGTGCCAACACTGGTTGTAAACGTGACCAACTTGAAACAGGTCTGGAGCTTCTGGGATTATACCACCTTTGCCAAGACCATGTGGTTGACGGACAATGGTCAGCTGTGGGCACAAGGTTATGTCAACTTCTCCTGGAACAATAACTATCAAGCATCATCTGGTCCAAGCCTGATTGAAAATGGTGTAAACTACTATCCATATCGCTGTGCTATTCCAGGCGGTGCAAAAATTCAACAGATCTGGTGTAACAGTGACGATTCGTCCACCAACCAGTGGGGACCATACATACTAGGACTAGCGGACAATGGTACTGTTTACTTCTCTGGAGCGAATTTCCAGAACTACAATTACAGTAACAAGGGCGGAAATCACTACTACGTCCAGGGTACCGGATGGATGCCAATCACAAAAGGAAGATAAATCATGTCAAACAAAATATTAACCTACAGAGAAGTATTGATGGATCAATTCAATCAGCCTGTAGATCTGGATCCAACTGTGGTAGATTCAATAACATACGTGGGCCGTAAAGGCGCAGTGGTCATGTTTAGCTATGATCCAGCACAGATACAGCCACAGGAAAATCTGCCAGAACACGAACAGCGTGTGTGGGATCTTGATGATCCTGTACAGCTGGCTGAAATGAAAGAATTTGTTGCTGGTGTAGATGAAATCAAGCGCAAGATTGCTGATATTCAAGCCGGCATCAACAAAAAAGATATGTTCACGATTCTCAAAGGCATCATTGACAAAGACAAAGATGTTCTTGCATTTATTAGGGCAATTGACACAGCTAAAGATGACTGGCTGAAAAGCATTGGTCTGCCAGGCGTAAGCATACTAGACTAATTTAAGACAGGACAAAAGAAATGATTGATGTCAGCAAGTTAAAAAATCGTTGGTTTGGGGAATGGGATCCTTTATATCAATACAAAAAAAATGATGTTGTGCAATTCAGAGAGTCTTCTTATGTTTGCACTAGAGATATCCCAACGGAATTTGTCTCTGCTATGGATACCAATGTAAGTACTAATAACTATCAAGTGATGGCACCGGGTATCTATATCAAGACCAAAGATCCAACTGACAGTACCTTCTGGACATTGATTTCTCCTGGTTCAAGTTTCAAAGGAAACTGGCGTCCTTTTATACGTTATGAGCGCGGTGATGTGGTTGATCTAGCAGGAGATGTCTACATCTGCATAGCCAACACATGGACACCATACGGATCAAACACTTCATCATATATCGCAAAAAACACCTATCCAACAGACACAAACTATTGGACACAGATACTTGCAAGTGCTGATAGAGATCGTAGACTGTACGGCGTACAAACATACAATCAACAGCCATTGGGATGGACACGTAACATTGGTGGCAAGTGGACCAATGGCGAAAATGGCAGCACCACCAGCGGCCCGGGTTACATTGACGTTGAAGGCAACTGCAACGGTGCAGGTTACAAGAACGGCGCATTTGGACAAGGATCCAGCAACAACGGTTATGAATCATATGGCTGGTTCCAGCAGAGCTTTTTGTTCACTGGCTGGCAAGACTCAACACAGAACGGTGGATCAGGTCGACTGACAACTCCAGATGCCGAAGCACCTAAATGCATACAATGGATGTACAACGCCCAACAGCTCAGCTATTTCTTGATGAACAATGGCGAACTATATGCATCTGGCACAGCAGGTAACGGACAGCTGGGCAATTCCAGCACCACAGTTCGTTACTATCCAGTGCGTGTGGATGCAACAGATACCACTGACTGGCTGGGTAACACTATACCTTACACATTCCGTAACAGCAAGATCGTTAAATTTGCATCAAGCTGCCAAGGTTATAACACCACAACAGGACATTGTATTGCACTTGACGACGTTGGCCAAGTATGGTCATGGGGCTACAATGCTTATGGCCAGCTGGGGCTTGGTCAGGACGGCGCCGCGGTAGCGTCTGTTGGTAACGCACAGACCAACCAAACTCGTCCGCGTTGCATCCCACGCAGTTTCTTCAACGGTAAGAAGATCGTTGACATCTACTCATGGGGCGGCAGCTACGGCTCAAACTTTGCTATAGACGAAGACGGCGGACTTTGGGGCTGGGGCTTTGACACAGTTGGTGAATTGGGTCTAGGTCATAGGGACGTAGGCTATGGCGGTCCAGACTACGTGTGGACACCACAGAAGATAGCCATTGATTTCAACGTGTACGGTGGTATCCAGAAAATTTGGATACAGAACCACGGCACTACACAAAGATTTACCTGGATATTGGATGGCGAAGGCAAGATGTGGCTGGGCGGTCAATTGATTGACAACTCTATAGCCACAGCCAACTTCTGGACCAACTCACAGAACTCCACACAGTACGCATCAGGTCGTTTCATACGACTAGTACACGGATGGTGGAAAGACCACGAAGTTGAAAACTTCTGGCTGATTGGTGACAAGAACTTTGCCATGTACATGCGAGAAAAAGGCACAGGCATCACATACAGCGTGGGTCATAACTATCATGGCGTACTTGGACAAGCTGCTAATACAACTTACTGGTGGAACAATGGTGGTTTCAAGACAGAACCAGGTCGCGTGGATGGTGTGATGAACGTGGTTGAAGTATGGAACAATAATGGTAGCTTTAACACATCAACCTCTCCTAACAGGGCATATATGACACCTTGCTTGCTGACAGAAGAAGGTCAGCTGTGGGGCATGGGATCAAACGATTACGGTAGCTTGGGTCAAGGTTATAGCGGTAACAACTACAGTGATACCAACTATGATGAATTACATGCCTCAAGTAATCTGTTCAAGCGTATCCCGCACCCAGGCGGATACTCTGCCAAGTGGGCCAGTGGATCTGGTTGGCCACATGATGGTAGCACATACGACTGCGGTCAGTATCTGACAGATCAGGGTCAGTTGATGATAGCTGGTTTTGACGGTACCACAGGATATCAAAACTACCAAGGTAGCTACTGGTCACTTAGGTATTACGAAAGCGTCATCATTGATCCAGGTGGTTATCATAGGTATCACATACACGGTCTTCCAGGCGGATAAGGAGTCGACCCAATGAGTTGGATCGACTCAATATTAGAACGCACAGCAAATGCCCTACGCTTCAAAGGCGTAGGGATTCGCAGTCAATCAACACCGGTTAGGTTGTTGGATACTGTGCCTGTTGAACTGGATCTCTTCTTCCACGCAGATGTTTCTTCAGCCAATTATATTGTGTTGGCTGAAACTGCCAGTGGACTCAAAGAAACGCTACAGGTAAACGTGATTGCTGGCATATCTGAAGATCGTCTTTCCTATCAAGGTCGTGTGGCAGTTTACGGTCGTGTGAACTTTGGTACACCACTACTGGACATCAACTGTGTGGTAGATGCATCCAAGTGTTCAGTACAGGCCACACCCAGCGTGGCTGAAGATGTACTGGTAAAGATATTCCCAACATACATGGAGACTATCTATGGCGGTTAACGCACAACAAGTCAAGTTTGAGTCAGACTATGGTTTCAATGTACCCGGTATAAATCTCAATCCAGATGGCAGTTTGGTTGCAGTCAGTGTACGTGCTGGAGATCTACTGGTCAGTGGAACTGCTATTGCCGCCCAGGGCGCAAACAAAACAATCACGCTGACACCAACAGGCACTGGCACAGTTTCAACACCCAGACTGACCATCACTGGATTGACAGATGATCACATAGCATACTCAAACAATGGCGCGATAGAAGGCAGCGCAAATCTTAAATGGAACGGGACCACGCTGTCTGCTACCAATGTAAACACCCGTGGCGTTGCCAGCACAGATCCACTCAATGAACTGACTTTATCTAGCCCAACACTGGTCACAGTGAATGCTGCCTTGACATCAACTGGAAATATTACCGGTGCAAATCTGTCAGCAACAACAAAAATTTCAGCCAGCTATGTAGAAGCCAATGGTACAGGTAGCAAGATACGTTTTTACTTTGCTGATACTGCGTCATTTCCAGCAGCCGCAAGCTGGGAAGGCAGCATTGCCTATGCAGGCAACACAGATAAGATTTACATATCAGACGGATCAGCTTGGCAAGAGCTTGCCAGGACCACATCTGGAATCAATACCACAGCATCATCCAGTTTCAGCAATGTGGCCATAACAGGCGGATCAATTAACGATACACCAATAGGTGCATCAACTCCTGCTGCCGCTACGTTTACTTCTGTTAGTGTATCTGCTCAGCCAACATTGTTAACTCAGCTAACTAATAAGAGATACGTAGATAAACAGTTTTACCTAGCGTTAGCACTGGCGGGATAAAAAATGTCAAAAAAACTAATAAGCAAATATATTTTTACACCGGGCACACCAGGAACAGTAAAAGTTCCAGGTAAAGTTGCACTGGAAAACATCGTGTTGATTACCAACGTAGCAACTAATTCGGTAATCTACAACATGTTTGAGTCTACGCTCGGCGGAACAGCAACATATAACCCAAGCGATACGACCACTTTTCCAACTGGTATAAATGGTGTAACCACCATATCGTTACCAACTAGCACAGCCGGCATGAGCGGTGCAAACGCATTGCAGATCATAGTAGATGACAAGCAGTTGATCACACGTCCTTGGGACTTTGGCACAGACGCAATCGAACGCCCACGCATGGCAGCGCCACAATCATTGATTGACGCTGACTTTGAATACGGGTTACAGCCTACCAAGTGGCAGAACTTCCAAACAGCTAGACAATATCCAGGTATCTTTGAACAGCCAGGTACTGATCTTGCTATAACTTCAATGACGTCAGATGGAAATAATCCAAGCCTGATCAGCATCACTACTGTTGCCGCACATACCCTGACGGCTGGTAATGCAATCACCATGGTAGGTGTAAACAAGACGATCACAGGATTTTCAGGATGTGAAGGATCTTTCCTAGTTGCCGCAACACCTGCTCCAGGTTCAACTACTTTTTCTTACTATGCCAGGACACAAGTAGGTACTGGCACGTCTAACATGTTAACAGATGCCACTGTATTGCGCAAGGGCGGTTTCTATTCTGGCGCCGCACTGACACTCAGTTCAATATCATCAGATGGCGGAGCACCAAGCAATATTACCGTAACCACCGCATCAACCCACGGCTTGGTACCAGGCCAAGGCATCATGGTCGACGTTACATCAGCTGGAACAGGTCACGAACAAGCAGAAGGACCTTTCTTTGTATCACAGGTCATTTCTCCAACTAGCTTTCTCTATGTTGCAAGAGCAGGTGCTGTAGTTACTACTGGTACGACACTCACTGCTACGATCTACAACAGGACAGATGGGTTCTTCGTGCATCGACCATTTGATGGCGGTGTTTTAGTTGGGTCTAACTGTCCTACATACGGCACACAAGCTGTACGTGCCAGCAAGAAATATTTCCGCTATCAGTCAGGTAAGGGTTTCTTCTTTAACACTGGTACGGTCATGCGACCAAACTACGATATCCAAAGCATAACTTCCAGTGGCACATCAGCTGGATCAACTATAACTGTGACAACTGATGGTGTTGACCATGGATTACAAGTAGGTGCAGTTGTTAGGATTGAAGGCATTGTAACCAGCGGATATAACAATACCTATGCTGTTGCTAGCATACTTAATGATACATCTTTTACAGTATTAGCATTGACAGGCCTGGGGGATACTACTGGTACGCTGGCCGTTTCACCAAAGATATTCGTGATAAGCTGGTGGGGTTCAGCAGTACGTCTTGGCATGTTTGATGATCAAAACGGAATTTTCTGGGAATACAATGGCCAAGAACTAGCAGTATGTGTGCGTAACTCGATCATTCAGCTAGCAGGACAAGTATCTATCAATGCTGGTTCTAATAGCTTGGGCGGAAATAATACTCGATTCCAGGATCAGCTGAAAGTAGGCGATCAGATCGTCATACGTGGAATGACGCACGAGGTAACCAGCATTACCAGCCAGACAGCACTAACAGTAGCACCTAACTTCCGCGGTGTAGCCAACGTAGCTGGTGTACGTGCCTGTCTTGTAACAACCACACGCATACCACAAAGCCAGTTTAACCTTGATACCATTGACGGTACAGGTCCAAGCGGATACAGCATTGACCTTAACAAGATGCAGATGTTGGGCATGCAGTATACCTGGTATGGTGCTGGTTTCATTGATTTCATGCTACGTGGTCCAGACGGCAACTTTATCTTCGTACATCGCTTCAAGAACAACAACGTCAACAACGAAGCATACATGCGTTCTGGTAACTTGCCAGCACGTTACAGCATCAGCAACGACACAGGCGTCAACAAACTTGCTACAGGTATAGGTGCCAGCGATAATACGCTTACCCTTACTGATGCATCTAAGTTTCCGCCAAATGGAACCATCTACATTGATAACGAGATCATCACCTACACCGGCAAGTCTACTAACACATTGACAGGTTGTGTCAGGGCCGCAACGCATTCTCACTATATTGGTGGTACCACACGAAGCTTCACAGCAGCCGCTGCCGCAACACACGCAGCCAACGCAGGTGTGATACTGTTATCTACTACAGCAAGTCCTACGCTAAGCCATTGGGGTAGTGCGATCATAATGGACGGTTTGTATGATCAAGATCGTGGATACATTTTCAACTATGCACGTACTAGCATTTCAGCAACAACCAGCCCGCAAACTGTGTTCATGATTCGACTTGCACCAAGCGTAAGCAACGCAACTGTTGGCGACTTGGGGTCAAGAGATCTTTTGAATCGTTCTCAGTTGTTGCTGACGGGCATTGAAGTTACTGGCGGTTCATTGAACCCGTTGATTATTGAAGCTGTATTGAATCCTTACAACTATCCAACTAACACAGCAAGCGTTACTTGGTTTCCATTGACGCCATCGGCAGCAGGCGGCCTACCTAGCTTATGTCAGATCACGACTACTAACCCAACATGGAACTCAACTCCGCAGTATGCGCTACCTGGGGAAACTGTGTTTTCATTCATTGCAGATGGTGCAGGTACAAAAACACTTGATTTGACTCCATTGAAAGAACTTACTGCGAGTCCGCTAGGCGGCACAGGCGCTTTTCCTAATGGCTCGGATATCTTGTGTGTCAATGTTCGTACTATTACAGGCTCATCGACTGTACACGTGCTACTACGCTGGTCAGAAGCACAGGCCTAAAGGATGTAGGCATAATTAACATTATGTCTACACTTAAAGAACTCACCCAAGAAAATCATCGCAAGGCAGAACGCTCTGCCTTCGTTAGCGCCATGATGCGCAATCAACTCACTGCTCAGCAGTGGGTAAATTATCTGCTGTGGAAACGCGACTTATTGGTTGTGCTAGATCGCAAGCTAGGGCTAACTGAGTCTCATCCAGAATTCAATCGATCCTTGCAGTTTGACAATGATATCGTTGCAACAGGTCCTGGACCAACTGGATTAACATCCACCCTAGACTATATCAAACGAATAGAAAACATCACTAATGAACAGGCCTGGGCACATGTTTATGTGCATTACCTGGGTGATCTGCGTGGCGGACAAATGCTGAAGAAGATGGTCAAACAGTCCATGCATCATGTGGACTATGATGATGCAACAGGGCTGGAAGCAATCATCCGTGCCAACGTATCTGATGCTCTAGCAGATGAAGCCAATGTTGGATTTGATTTGACCATGCAAGCCATGGAAGAGATCATGCTATGAGCAAGGTATGGGATACCATGCTTGAGCTTCAGGCAAACATTGAGCAACAATTAAATGCAGTAGGCTATCCGGTTGAAGAAGGACATACGTTTGATTGGCCAAATCATGTGTGGAGTTCACCTACATTCAGGCGAGCACATCTTGATGCAGTAGATGCACGTAAGACCAAGGGTCTTTACATGTTGCATGTCACTGTGTTCCCACACATTATTGATCCCAGTCCTATATTTGGATTTGATATCATCTGCGGCGAGCGCAAGATAACCGGATGCTTTCATGACTTCAGCGCCAGTAGTGATAAAGAACACCCAATGATGTCTTGGTTTCAGGACTATGCCAAACAGTTTGAGTGGCGCAAAGCACGTGAACTTCCAGACTGGGCTCGTCGCATATTCAGTCCAGGAATGATTGCCGCAGGCAATGTCAGCGATGAGTTAGAAATAGATCAGATATTGCAGATTGTATCTACCACACTACCTTGGTACTTGGAGAACGTGGGCAAGACCAATGGCAAAGGCGATCCTCAAGAAATACTAGAAGCACAGAACTATTACTGCAACAACCAACGTCAAAATCCACACACGCCGCGTGTGATGCAGAGCCTAGGGTTTGACGAAGAAACCGTTCACCGGTTCATAAACGATTGTCTATTTCCTGATTTAGTATAAGCGCGGCAAACTTGTTGTGCCATATGATAAGTCTGCGCCGCTGTGACGCACTACTTTCTCTGTAGATGGGATTTTCAGCTAACGTCTGCAATAGTTTGATATCCTCTAGGCAACACCACCGTAACAGCCGATTAAATTCTCGATCTTCTCTCACAGCCTTAATGATAGGATGATCCCATTCTTCTTTGTTGGCCAAGTGTCTTGCTTCAAGATACCAACGCTCAATCCAGCTGATACTGTCTTTGTATGTTTTCTTCAATCTTGGATTGGCTAGTCTTTTGTCCCAGCAATGATATAAATCTACACCGCGCTTGGTCACTGGCATCTTGGCAGGCTTGGGAAAAATGATTATTTCTGCTTCACTGGACATGCTGATCTAACCATTTCTCCATGTTGACCAACTTGCTCATGAAACTGCTATTCTGCACCAGTTGTTTGCTTTTGTGATGCAGTGGTTTTGGTTGGATGCCCAGAGGTAACCAGCAATAGCCATCGCTTTCATGATCTAGCACAGGCAGGAATTCTTTCTCCACCACCAAGCAAAATGTATCATAGATAAATTTCTTGTCTTTGCTAACGTATCTATGCAACGGTACGATCTTCTTCCACTCAGTCATTCCTGTTTCTTCTTGGCATTCTCTAAGTAGCGTATCTCGCGGACTTTCTTTGGGATTACTGCGGCCACCCCATAGACCCCAAGTGCCGCTCCACTTTTCTTCTGTGCTACGCAACTGCCAGCAATATCTGTGTGTGTCTAAGGCATAGATCAAACCGCCAGCGGCACGGGTTACACCAGCAGGCGCCAGTATCCCGGTTGAAATATCCCCTCGTAGCTCAGTATCCATTGTCCATCCATGAAAGCTAATTGCTGATTGCTCGCAATATTTAAGACATATTCGATTGCAGTAGAAGCAGCCGCATCAAAACTTATTACCCATGCACTACCGTTGTATTCAATGATGTCTTCGGGGTTTGCTACCAAGCCTCCCCATGCTGGAATTTCTGCAGGTGATGACACAACTATGTATCGCTGACCAACTGCCGCCGCTGGTAAACCCGCACCAGGTGCCGCACGTGTGGGGTCTATCACGCCGTCGATTGCTGTTTTTGTGTTTGCAGGCAAACTGTCGTGATCAATGTCAACTAACAGTTTGTTTGGATCAGTTGGGTGTTCGGTTAGCACACCAACATATTCGCCACCCCATACACCCGGACGATCTTGCCTATTAACACGGATCTGGCTGATACCATTGCGTATGCCACCATATGACTCCAGGAACTTGTTCCACAGCAACAAGTCACCACCTACTGTGGTCTTTAGATCTCGCGTGAGCAATGTGAGTTCGCCATTGGCTAGACGCACAGCACGTTCAGGATCAGTGACACTTTGCCACTTGGATTGCACGTCACTGATGTAGGTATCATCCAGTAACTGATTAAGCTCATCCTGGTCACCTGCACGGATCGTGTTGATCACGTTGTAGATCAACTGCTGGCGTTGTACCATTGCAGGAGGATTGATAAAGATAGGCAAGTTGAATATCATGCTGGCCACATCAAGCACATCATCTGTGCCATTGGGAACTTGACGCACACTCCATACAGTATTGATCAGTTCCACAAAGTTCATGCGGCTCCAGTCAAACACGTTGTCGTTGTTGCGCAGGTCCAGCGACGGATTAAACAGTACCAATATCTGTTCCATCAACTGTAGCTTCTGATCAGTATTTGAAGTCCATATATCAACCTGTACGTTTAGATCATACGGTACAGGCATATGACGCTTGATGGTATATGTCTGTCCCATCTGATCAAGAAACTGACCGCTGGCAGCATCGTATTGTTTTTCGTACACTTGTACCGAGTCGGTATGCGTGGGATTGAGCCTGCGTTCCGGTGCTGGTAGCAGTTCAGTGATATACACAGCAATGAATGGAACTGTGTTCATGGTGTTGTCACTGTTGTTCTTCAAGATGTGCGCTGCCATACGATTGATGTCACCATATCGCACAGGAACTTTTTGATATATGTCTAATCCATTTGCATCCTTGCCCATCTTCACACTGAAGCCTGCAAAGAATCGCATGAACTGTTGCAGGTAACGACGTATTTGGCGATCGTAGAAATAATTCATTAGAAGTCTGTCCTTGGTTTAACCACACCGCTGATTGGTTGTCTTGTTGGATAAGCCTGCCCATCAAGATTGACACCTTGTGTGTCATTGTTGATAAAGCCACCTGCGTTGACAGAACGTGCAACAACATCTGTCCTGCTTGGGAACACGTTGTCGTAGAGCCTTGCCCAACGACCGCCGCGATACACAAACAAGCGATTTGGCAAGAAGTCTGTGCGTATGAACATTTCGCCCTGTTGCGGATTACCAGGAAATATCACACCACTTGCAATAGGTACACCGTAGTATTCTTCAAACCCGGCTGCGTCTGTGGGACCATTTGGATCAGGTGGTGTGTCGTAATTGAACAAGGTACTGACATCTGGATACAAATCTGGAACTTCCTGTGCTGCCGCTTCAACAATGGCATCAGAAATTTCTTTCTCTTTGACATAGGTGCTGATTTGATTCTTAAGGCTGTCTGGATCAGTTGCTTGCCCAAGGATGTCTTTGTATTCTTGTGCATCTGTCAACGGAGCAGCCTTGACACGCCATAGGTGTGGCCACCATGTTTGGCTGTAGCCTTCTGCTGCCTTGCTGGCATCCTGTACCACATACCATTTGTTGATGGCAGGTGCATTGGGATCAAGTAGCGTATCGTCACGCTGATGCGGAACTTCAAACACGTCACCTGCCATGATCTTGCGACCCAATCTTTCAATCATGTCATTCAAGTGGAACGTGATAAACAGCACGTCGGTATTGATGAACAATCCAAACTGTGTTAGGTCAAAGTCGTTGTCGCCTACATTGTACACACCGCGAAGATCGTAGATGTCTTTGTCATACTTGCGATCGCGATTTTCCAGGAACAGCAGATCCTGTATTTTTGTTTCATTGAACACATCATCAGCTTGATAGTTGGGCTGTGTTGGGTCTCCTGTTTCGCCTTGCGGGTCAGGACCAATGTATTTGTGGATCAGGATGGATGTTCCGCCAATCATGAACTGTTCTTTGATGTTGCGATCAATGAACTTGTAATCGTTGGTCTTATCTTTGCGCCAAAGGCTTAAACGTGGCATTATGGGTTCCTCACAGTATATTTATGGTGCCAGCCATCCAGCTGAGACCTGTTGCAAAAATACAACACAAAAAGTGTCTAAAAACGGTTGACGCCCACGCTCGTTTCGTGCATAATACAAACACTAGGCAACTAAGGAGTCACACATGTCACAAGCTATTGCAAAGCTACAGCAAGTTAAAACTTGGAGCGGCAAAAATACGGATCGTTTTGAACTTAAAATTGGGCTCGTTACAGACAATACTTCAAATAAAATTGTGCAAGTGTTAACCACACGCTCAGTATTAGATGACGTAGAGGTAAAATTAGCTATCAAGCAAGCTCTTCAAGACTTGCGCATGCAAAATATAGTGCTAGTAGAGAGCTCTGCTACCAAAGCATTTGCCAAAGCACAAAAAATCCAATAAAAACAACAACTTAGCGGGTGTTGTATTCTTGCAACACCCGCAAAATAGTCCAAAAAAGTGGAAAAAAGTGGTTGACGGCCCGTCCGTTTTGTAGCATAATATGGGTATGATGAACGATAAGGAGCTAGCAATGAGCCAGTACACATTTGATGCAGACATTGTGTCCGATTTGCACAAGGATGCATATGGCTTTCGTCCCCGTGAGGGCTTTTGGAATCACTGGAACTTGTCCACCACGGACGAGAAGCAGGCCATCTGGGACGGGTTACTCCGTGCGCTCGACGCTTCCATCAAGGAAGAAAATGCCCGCGAGGCAGAGGCTGTTGCTCAGTTCGAGTCGCAGGTTGCTAAAAATATTGAACTGGGTGCGCCCAGCCGCGAAGTGGCTGTGCGTTGGATCATTGACAGCCTCAACCTTACTGAGTACGACCGTGCATACGGCGGCTCTTACATTTGCTTTGAGCTGGGCCTGCCCTACAGCATGCAGGCTGAATTTGATGCCATCCTCAAGGAGGTTGCATAATGAAGACACCACAAGTCCCAGCCTTGGCTGGTATGACTCCGTTGGGTTTCAAAGATGACCGCCCGTTTGATCGAAGCCGGTATGGCGGACTGTATGACCGTGGATCAGCAGACAGCTACTACCGTCGTGCTCCGGAACCACACTGGTATCCAGAAGGCACAAGCCGTGGCGATCGTATCGTAAATCTCACACCAGACGAAATTGCCGAGTACATGGCTGGCTATGATGAAAACGAGCGCAACGGGGATTTCAAAGACTGGGGTTGACCATAAACTGGTTCTCTCGTATAATTACACATTGAACACATAAGGAGCCAACATGGCAAGACTGCAATCAAAACGAATCGCTACGCCTGCACCCAAAGTGGTGTTTGCTGATACGTCTACTCCTTTGCCATTGCGTCCTCTAACGCAAGTGTTCAAGCTCAAGCCAGTCAAGGTCACAGTTGGTGAAGTCAAGTATGTGGGCGAGGAGCCTGTGCCTCCACAGGACCGTGTGCTTGAAACAATAGAAATGGCACGTATCTACAACTGGTATTCCTACAACTGCGAAGGTGCCGATGCTCGAGCCTGGACAGAACAGCTGATTGCCGCTATGCCCAAGCGCAAGCACCTGATTGAGCGTTACAAGAAGATGCAGGACTGGCGCCTTAGTCGTACAGCAGGCTGGGTTGCACGGGTTATCATGCGAGGCGGCCACGTGCCTTACAGCACCCTGCGTTATCTCGCCAAAGCCATCAAGCTGGCTGAGATTGAGCACAAGAAGTTCCTTGCAGACGAAGCCGAAAAAGAAGAGAAGCTGGAAAAGCCCAAAGCCTATCAGCCCACCATCCAGGAGCGCATGCGAGAAAAGCTGGGTGAGTGTCTGGGCGAAGCTGAAGGCTTGGTTGATGAGTTCGTAGGAAACGGACACACTGGCAAGGTAAACGTGTTTGGCTTGTTCAAGCAGTTCAACCTGCATCAGAACCAAGTGGGTGATGTGCTAAAGTGGGCTGAACCCAAGCTGGAGGAATACCTTGAGCTACAAGAAGCAATCTCTAAAAAAGTGTCTGAGCGATCAGATGACGAAGAGCAGTTGGTTGAAGGCTACAGGCATCTGAGCAAGAAGCAGATCAAGAGCACAATCGAGATGTGGACCACTGTGATCGATGCCGCCAACAGCTATGGCACTGTCAAGAAAGCAGAACGTGCGCCACGCAAGCGCAAGCCAGTTCCGCTTGAGAAGCAGGTCAAAGGTATCAAGTTCCTCAAGAAGGACGATGCAACTGGACTGGCCAGTATTGATCCAACTAAGCTGATTGGTTCAACTGAAATCTGGGTGTACAATGTGAAGACACGCAAGATTGGTATCTATGTGGCAGACGACTACAGCAAAGTGCTGTCTGTCAAAGGAGCCAGCTTGCTAGGGTTCAGTGCAAAAGACAGCCGACAGAAGACCCTGCGCAAGCCAGAGGTACAGCTCAAAGAGTTCCTTACGCTGGGCAAGCCAGCGGCCCGTAAGTGGTTGGAAAAAGTCAAGAGCACAGATATTGCGCTCAACGGACGTACCAACGAGCACACCATACTGCTGAGAGCATACAAGTAATCCATCGCTGTCACACAAGCCTCCGGTAGCTAAATACTATCGGAGGCTTTTTCTATGACAACAAGAAACGATATAATCCGCGAAATTGAGCTACGTTTGGGTGGCGGTATGGTTGACGTCGAACTGGACCGAGATCACTACGACATTGCAATCAATCGTGCCATAAGCAAGTATCGTCAGCGCAGTTCTAATTCTGTAGAAGAAGGCTACCTAGTTCTCAATTTACAGCCTCAGCAGGACACTTATATCCTGCCCCAAGAAGTCATACAAGTACGCTATCTTTTCCGCAGTGGCGCAGGTGGTGTATCATCTGGTGTTTCCTTTGAACCATTTGGTGCCGCATACATCAATGCATACCTACTGCAAAGCACAGGCTCTGGGTCGTTGGTAAACTACGAAATTTATTCTCAGTATCGTGAATTGCTTGGTAGGATGTTTGGTCAGGAAATCATATTTGACTGGGTAGAACAAACCAAGACACTTAGGTTGCATCGCAACATCAAGTCGGAGAATGATTCGATCATCGTGCAAGCCTACATGTTCCGTCCGGATGTTTCGTTGTTCAATGACATATATGCTGGATCATGGATCAAAGACTATTCCACAGCACATTCCAAAATGATGTTGGGTGAAGCACGTAGCAAGTTTGCACAAATTGCTGGTCCGCAAGGCGGATCAAGTCTGAATGGTGAAAACCTCAAAGTTGAAGCACAAGCCGATCTAGAAAAACTAGAATTATCTATTGGACTCTACGAAGAAGGCGGAAAGCCACTTGGTATTGTTATAGGTTGACCTTGATCGTTGATCCTGCTATAGTAGCAGTATGACAAAACTTATTGGCATCTGCGGTTTCATTGGTTCCGGCAAAGACACAGCCGCAGATTATCTAGTTAACATCCACGGGTTTCGAAGAGACTCATTTGCTGCCACCCTCAAAGATGCCGTTGCCGCTGTGTTTGGTTGGGACCGAGAAATGCTTGAAGGTCGCACCAAACACGCACGTGAATGGCGAGAACAAATTGATCCGTGGTGGGCAGAGCGGCTTGAAATGCCCAACCTAACTCCTCGTCTTGTGCTACAGCTATGGGGTACAGAAGTGTGCCGCAAAGGCTTCCACAACGACATTTGGATTGCCAGCGTAGAAAACAAACTGCGCACCAGCCAAGACAACATTGTTATCTCAGATTGCAGATTTCCAAACGAAATCAAAGCCATCAAGTCAGCAGGCGGCAAAGTCATCTGGGTACAGCGTGGCATTTTACCGCATTGGCATGATGTTGCTGTGCAAGCAAACAAAGGCAGTGAGTCTGCACAACGATTCCTAGCACAAGAAGGCATACATGCTAGCGAAACTGCCTGGGTTGGAACCAATTTTGACTATATAGTAGACAACAATCAATCTTTTGACGAACTATACAATCAGCTTAATGCCGTGTTATGATGCGCATGCTGGATAACGAAATCTACAGTTCCTGGTAAATACCACCCATTTTCCTGAGCCTCAGCTAAATAGATACAGCTGAAAAGCCAATACTCAGGAGATTTGAACATGGCAACTTTAACTTCACCAGGCGTAGCGATTAGCGTCATTGACGAAAGCATCTACGTTTCAGCCGGAAACGGCACAGTACCACTGATAGCGATTGCTACAGAGGCAAACAAATACAGCGTGGACGGATCCACGATTGCATCAAGTACATCACAATCAAATGTCTTGGAATTGTTAACTAGCCAACGCGATCTTTTGATCCGATACGGCAAGCCACAGTTCAAGATCGTTGATGGTACACCAGTACATGGATACGAAACAAACGAATACGGACTCTATGCAGCCTACAGCTTCTTGGGTCTTGCTAACCGTGCATACGTTATCCGTGCTGATGTTGACCTAGCACAGCTAGAGCCATCCGCAGTAGAACCAACATCGCAGCCAGCCGCTGGCACTTACTGGATGGATATATCTGCCGCACGTTTTGGTCTTTTCAAATCAGCTGCCGCAGGCGATGCTTATGACAACTGGTCACCAGTTACTCTTCTGCTACCAGCTACTGCTAATCTAACAGGCAGCGCACCAGCATCCACATATGGATCAAATGGTGATTATGCTTGGGTAACACAGACCAACGTAAATCAGATCTACAAGAAAACCGCAGGTTCATGGGCCGCAGTTACAACACTGGTAAACATTGCCCCACACTATAGCATTCCAAATGCATCAGCCGCAGGCGATCTATGGTTCAAGACAACTTCTCCAAACAATGGTTTCTTGCCAGCATTGAAGAAGTATGTTATTGCAAATGGTCAAGTGGTAGGTACATGGGTGAATGCACAGACTGCTATATTAGCTTACCCAGATGATTCAACAGCTAACACTAACGGTCAGAATGTTATCAACCGCGTGTATGCTAAGACCACAACAGGTTCAGCAGCCTTCAAGTTGCGCATCTACACATCCTCAGGTTGGGAAGATCTTACATACGAAGCCAATGCCAATGAGCCAGCTGGTGATCCAGCAGTAGGCACATTGTGGTACAACGACGAACTAACAGTTGACTTGTATCGCAAGAGCGCACTGGGTTGGGAACCAATCGACAATGCCAATGTATACATCAACACCGATGCACCTGCTGGTCCTTCAGTCGGCGACATCTGGGTTGACAGTTCAGACATGGAAAACTATCCAAAGATTTATGAATACAATGGCGCCGCATGGGACTTGCATGACAATTCAGATCAAACAACACCAATGGGTGTAGTGTTTGCTGACTTGACAACAACTGCCAATGACGACACAGATGGTGGCGCGGCAACATTGATCGACGTTGATGCACCAGATCCATTGTTCTACCCAACTGGCATGCTGTGCTGGAACGCAATCGTTTCAACAGGTAACGTCAAGACATACAACGGCACATACTGGCAGACAGAATCAGGCAACTACGATTCAGGCTTCAATGCTGGCGCACCTTACATGTTGCGCAAAGCACAGCGTCGTGTGGTTGTCAAGCGTTTGCAGGCAGCTCTTCGTGAAGAAGTACTTGCTGATGAAACAGTAAGCTTCAGCTTAATTGCTTGCCCATCTTATCCAGAGACAATCGACGAGATGATCGAGTTGAACGTGAACCGCAAGGAAACAGCGTTTATTATCGGTGATACTCCATTGCGTCTAAGCGGACGTGGTTCAGCTGTTGAGACATGGGCAACTGGTACCAATGCTGGTGTAAACGGCGAAGACGGTCTTGTTACACGCAATACCAACGTAGCTGTTTACTATCCAAGTGCAATCACATCAGACCTAGACGGTAATGATGTTGTTGTTCCTGCTAGCCATGCAGTACTGCGCACTTATGCCTACAACGACCAGGTAGCTTATCCATGGTTTGCTCCAGCTGGTCTACAGCGTGGCGCAGTAAGTAACGTAACAAACTTTGGTTATGTCAATGGCGAAAGCGAATTCGTACCATTGGCATTGAGCCAAGGCATGCGCGATGCATTGTACTACAAGCGTATCAATCCAATGACAAACTTCCCAGGACAGGGCTTGTTTGTGTTTGGTCAGAAGACATTGCATCCATATGATAGCGCACTTGATCGTGTTAACGTAGCACGTTTGGTTTGCTACTTGCGTGAACGTTTTGAGCCACTAGCTCGTCCGTTCATCTTTGAACCAAACGACAAGCAGACACGTGCATCTGTTAAGAATCGTTTTGATGACTTCTTAACTGATATGATCAGTAAGCGAGCATTGTACGACTTCTTGGTTGTTTGCGACGAAACAAACAACACACCAGCTCGAATCGATAGAAACGAGTTGTACGTGGACGTTGCTATTGCTCCTGTAAAAGCCGCGGAATTCATCTACATTCCAATACGTGTAGTTAATACCGGTAGCCTTGGACCTGCAGGGGTCTAAAGGATAGCATAGGAAAGAGGTCAACTAGGCCTCTTTTCTAGGCGTACTAAATGAATATGAGCCCGGCAGTATAAATAAACATAGATTCAGGAGGAATACCAAATGGCCACCGTTATAAATTTTGGCGTACCACAGCTCTCAGGAGGCGGAAGCGATTCCCCTATCCTGATGCCCAAGTTAGCTTATCGTTTCCGTGTCACACTATTGAACTTTGGTGGACTTGCGGCAACTAGTACTTTGACATCACAAGTTGTCAGCGTAACCAAGCCTAACTTAACACACGAAGAAATTACTGTTGATGTATACAACTCAAAGATTTACCTTGCTGGTAAACACACTTGGGATCCAATCACATTGACTGTGAAGGATGATATCAGCGGAAACGTAGATAGAAATATTGCCGCCCAGCTTCAACGTCAGTTGAACCACGCGGCACAAAGCGCACCTGTTGCAGGCGCCAACTACAAGTTCTCAATGAAAATTGAAGCACTTGATGGTGGTAACAATGTAAACATATCAGGCGACACTCCGATCGTTCTTGACGAATGGACATTGGCTGGTTGTTTCTTACAGAATGTGCAATACGGTGAAAACAACTATGCAACCAGCGACGTTGTTAACATCACAATGCAAATTCGTTACGACAACGCCGATCACGTTGTAAACGGTAGCTCACAACTATCACGTCAACCAAATAGAGCAACTGGACTTTCAACAGCAACCGCTAACGGCTCTAACTAATAAAGGTGATGGCTCATGACTACAGTTGATACTGGTGGCAAGGGCCTGATCCAATTTGATAACGTAGCTGTTCAATATGGTCCGGGTCAAACTGCTGAAGTTAGAAATCTTTATCAGTGGACAATGCAGTTTGGCCCAACCGCTGAATTAACAGGCGGAGCAGTTGGTAGCCTAATAGGATCGGCTGCTTCTCGCATAGTTAACGGTGTTGGTTTTTATGTTAAATCAACTGACTTACCGCGAGTCACAGTTGAAACACAAACCCTGAATCAGTACAACATTCGTAGGAACGTGAATACTCATGTTTCCTACGAACCGTTGACTATGACGTTCTATGATACGCAAGATAATGCTTTCCAACAATATCTCATGGCGTATATGACCTTCAAATCTAAAAACTGGGATAATGCTCCTAACGTGCGAGCACCGTTCCAACTTGGATCGGGATATGTACCAGAATTTGGTATGCGTTCTCCTAAAACAGGTTTTGGTCAAGGCGGTATCATTGATGGCATCAACTTTGGTGACCAGAGCCTTACGTCAACATCCAATGATAACTTTGCTAGTCATATTGTTATTACCAAAGAAATGAGGGGCGCTGGTGCAGCCAGCACCACTGCAACCATGCCGCAAGTGAATCAAATGGGTGATGCAACAGGTCTCACCGACACAATTACCAGTCCAGAAGGTGCACCTACTGATAAGTCTCAACAGATTACTTTGTATAATCCCAAGATAGTAGATGTTAGTCAAGATCAATTAGATTATGCCAATGGCGGATCTGTATTGACCTGGACGATTACTTGGCGATATGAAAGCTATGCATATGGGCCTCCAGCAACAACAGGACTTACTGCTGTTGGGGGAGTTGTTGGGGATGCCGCACGTGGTGTACAGGAAATTGGTCGTAGTGTTGGCAGATTCTTTGAGAACGTTATCAGAAGGTTTTAACAATGGCTGAATTAAACAACATAGTGACTGCATCAGTTACACAAGAAGAATTTGGTATTTTCAGGACTACTATTGTTGAGTACAATGGAAATTTTGAGAATGCAAGTGCGTCCAATAAAGCTGATATGACTAGCCTTAACCTTGGACAATTTGATAGATTGCGTAGTCAGCTGGCATCACAGGGCATTGATAAATTTGGATGCCAGTTAATTGCAAAAGAAATGCTCAAGCTGGTCAAAGCAGGAACATTTACTTTCAACGAAATATCTAATATAGCAAGCACTTATGCAGTAGCACAAGGTGGTTTCAAGTTCACACAACAATATCTTGATTCGCTAAATGCAGAACGTGCTACTACCAGTCGATTGGATCTTATAGGCGACGAGGTAATACCCATGCATGTAAGCAGAGCGATCATATATTGATATGGCAAGAAATTATGTACAAGGTTTTTACATACCTCAAAACCCAGCAAAATATATAGGCTCAAATAGGCCAAAATATCGCAGTGGTTGGGAATTAACATTCATGCGTTTTTGCGACAACCATCCCAGCATTGTTGGCTGGGCCAGCGAAAGCATACGCATACCCTACAAGAATCCCTTTACAGGTAAGCCAACAACTTACTATCCAGACTTCCTGATCACATATCAAGACAAAGATGGCAATAAGAAAGCTGAAGTGATTGAGATCAAACCCAAGGGACAAGCACTCTTGGAAAAAGCCCGAAGCCAAAGCGAAAAAGCCGCTGTGGTATTAAACATGGCCAAGTGGGAAGCCGCACGTGCATGGTGCAAACAAATGGGCATGCAGTTCCGTGTGGTGACCGAAACAGAGCTATATAATAACATGGGCGGCAAACGATGAACAAAAAACTTGAAAACTTATTCAATCTTCCAGAAACGGAAACTGAACAACCCTCTGCTGAAGAAACTCAGATTGAAATCATGGAACTCCGCTCGACACTAGACATGAGCAAGAGAATTGATGCGGCACTTGACGAAGTAAAAGACATAAGCGAAACAGAACGAGCATTAGACAATCTTGCAACCAAAGCAGAAGAAGCATTTGACCAGTTAATGGTGTTGGGTGCTAATATGGATGATCGTAATTCTGGAAAGATATTTGAAGTAGCATCAACAATGTTGAAAAATGCAGTAGATGCTAAAACTGCCAAACTTGAAAAGAAATTGCGCATCGTTGAGCTACAGATGCGCAAGGAAAAGATGGACAGAGATGCTAACAAAGCAGGACCAAATGGCCCAGTTGTTGATGCTGTGATGGTAACCGACAGAAACAGCATTATCCAGGAAATGATGAAAAAGCTCAAGGATACAAACAGCTTGCCTGAAGATAAATAAATCAGAGGTGATAAAAACCATGTCCAGTCTAAAACAATTCATTTATAACAGTCAGCCCGAGTACGAGTACAGGGTTAAAATGACTGCTGAGCCAGTAGAAGAGCTTATGTCTCGATTTGAAGCACATCTAGTCAAATACGATGTTAAGAAAGTGGCCAAGCCTGTTAAGTTGATGCTTCAGTCACACAATATTGATTTCCCGGACAGCCGTGGCGTTGAAATTTGGTACATTGATATCACACTGGGTCTTCCATCCCAGCCACGTGCGCTGGCAATGGAACTGGGTGAAGCAATGGGCATCAGTGAAAATCAAATAAAGATTCGTGGTGCCAATGAACCAATTGAACAAGAACAAGAAGCTGATATAGCCGATGGTAAGAAAGAATACAAAGTCAAGATGGGCACAACCTACAGCGACGATGAAGGTCCAAAAAAAGAACCATTGTTTGGTGATGAGTATAACAGCATGTTCATGAAAGAACTGGCCAAAGCCCAAAAAGATCGTGTGTTCAAATACGAATATTCTGCCAAAGTTCCAGACGGTAAAAGAGAACCACTTGAGTCTACTAACTCTCCAAGTCCTATTAGCGGTGCTGAACAGGAGAAATACAGATGAGAGAACTCAAAACAATCACAGAAGCCAACGCATTAGTTGATGCCGCAGACAAGTTTGACGACATCTACCTTCGCATTGAAGCATTGGCCAATCATGCACATGACCTTATCAAGTACGCTGGTGAAGAACAAGCCGTTGGCGATTGGTGGCAAGGTATGCAAGATGCCATGCAAAAGATGCAAGCAGTGACAAATGAAATACGCCAGCCTAACCTACCAGGCATGGAATCAGTTGAAGAACAACCACAAGATGCGCCACAGGTGCAAGAGGAGATTCAGATGTCAAACATTGACGATATGATCGCTAGCTTATCAAAGTTGGCAGGACTGCCTGTAGCAGAAGGTAGCAAACCAGATTTCTTAGACGTTGACAAAGACGGCAACAAGAAAGAACCTTTCAAAGCAGCCGTAGACGACAAAGAAGACGACGACAAGGATGTCAAGGAAAGTGTTGAGCTCGACGAGTGCGGCATGCCAATTCAGATCGCATCAAGCGATGCTGAATATGGTAACCCAGCTGAAATGATGCCACACATGGAACCAGATGCAGACAACATGCAAGGAGACATGTACAAGTTGGATGTTAAGACAGCCAACAAGACAATGACATTTATTACTGACAATCCAGAAGAAATCATGCAAGTGCTGAAAGCATCTGGTATTGATGTCAAGTCATCGGAGGCAGTTGGTTATCAGCCACCAGCACAGGCTCCTGCTCCGCAGGTAAATTCAACACCAGCAAGTCCTGCACCTGCTGAAGAAGAAAAGACTGAAGAAGCAGTAGGCGATACCACACGTTCATCAACTGGCGGTACAACTACTCAAACTGCAACAGGTCAAGTACACAAGGCTGGATCTGGCAACTATGGCGGCGCAAGCACCGGTGTACCAGATGAAGATGAAGAAGAAGCAGACGAAGAAGACAAGAAGATAGCCGAAAACATTGCTATCCTTCGCAAGATGTCTGGATTTGCTCCTGTATCAGAAGGCAAGTTTGGCAACAGCGTTGCTGGTCCTAAAGGTGATCCACGCATCATTGGTGACACTATTGACTTTGCAGTAGCCGGAACAGGTAATGGCAAGAGCGGACGCGGTGACAAGGGTCTGAGCACAATGGGTGACAATCCTTTGGGTCGCAACGATCGCGATGTTACAGAATCAATCCATCGTGAATTTGCTGAATTTCTTAAAGAAGGCAAGTGAGATAATGGAACAAGGAAGCCCCTCTGGGGGCTTTCTCTTGGCTACATACTAATATGGTAACAGAAGTAAATCTAACAAAACGTGCTCATCAAGTTGAATCATGGTCTCTTGCAGAAATACAAGAGTTGGCACGATGTGCCGCGGACCCAATTTACTTCTTAGAGACTTACGCATACATCCAGCACCCTACAAAAGGTCGTGTCAAATTTATATTGTTTGACTATCAACGAGACCTGTTGAAGTGCTATCACGAAAACAAATACAGCATCAACATGCTAGGACGTCAGATGGGTAAAACCACTGTGGCGGCTGGTTACTTGTTGTGGTACGCAATGTTTGTGCAGGATTCAACTATCCTTATCGCGGCACACAAGCATACAGGCGCACAGGAAATCATGGGTCGTATCAGATTCATATACGAAAATCTTCCAGACCATATACGTGCAGGTGTCACCAGCTACAACAAAGGTAGTTTGGACTTTGAAAATGGCTCACGCATTGTTTCAGCAACAACTACTGAAACAACAGGACGCGGTATGTCACTTACCATCGTATACCTAGACGAGTTTGCATTCGTTCCGCCTCGTATTGCCAAAGAATTCTGGACAGCTATCAGTCCTACATTGTCAACAGGTGGTAAGTGTATTATCACAAGCACACCTAACCAAGACGATGACCAGTTTGCTCGCATCTGGAAAACAGCTATTCGCACACTGGATGAGTTTGGTAATGACACAGGTGGCGTTGGCCCCAACGGTTTCCGTGCGCTGAAGTTTTCATGGAACCATCATCCAGACCGGGATGACGCATGGGCGGACGAAGAGCGTAGCAAGATTGGACACGAACGTTTCTTGCGTGAACACGAATGCGACTTCGTCACAGCAGACGAAACATTAATCAGTCCTATCAAGCTACAGATACTTGAAAGCTATGAGCCTATAATGAAACTGGGTCAGATCCGCTTCTTTGACAAGATCACGCCGAGAATGACTTATGTACTGGGATGGGATCCTAGCCTAGGCACAGGAGGCGACAATGCTGCCATACAGGTATTTGAATTGCCAGCAATGAAGCAGATAGTTGAATGGCAACATAACAAGACAGACATCTCAGGACAGTTGCGAAATGTGGTTGAGATATTGACCTATATTAAACAGCAAACAAATGACACCGCTGAAATATATTGGAGTGTGGAAAATAACACGCTGGGCGAAGCCGCGCTGTTGGCAATCCGTGAATATGGCGAAGAACGTATTCCAGGTATGATGATTACCGAAGCAGGCAACAAGCGCAGAGGATTTACCACAGGCAACAAGAACAAAGTAGCTGCCTGTATGAAACTAAAGTTCTACATTGAAAACAATCGCATGCAACTGATGAGCCCTAACTTGGTGCGCGAGATAAAAACATTCGTAGCACGTGGCGCAGGCTTTGCAGCCAAGGATGGCGAAACAGACGATCTAGTAATGGCAACGATTCTTGTTGTGCGCATAGTACAGCACATGCTGAGTTGGGATCAGAAATTGTACAATCAGTTGACAGATCGTACCGAGATTTCATCTGATACCATTATGCCCATGCCCATAGCATTCTAAGGATAAATAACTCATGAGCATCAGTATAGAGAACGTATCTAGGGCAATATTGCAAATCATGAAAGGCAATGGACTTGGTGTCCAGACTTTCTTGGCAACCCTGCGCCCAACATTAAACATCCAAGACGCACGTTGGTTTTATGTCAAAGACCTTGGCATAATGGTACACCTAACTGATGACAAAACCAAACCTGAGCTCAAGATCATGTTGAGCCAAGGCCTAGACACAGCCAAGATCAAGGACATGTATATGTCTTTGCGTGAGATGGCCAAGAACTACAACCTATTGCCAACCGTGCGTATATTTGGCAAGCATCTTGAGCCAAAAGATTTTGAATCATTTGTTGCCAGCTCTACTGTGTCAGAATCAGCATTTGGTTCTACAAAGACCAGCTATCATCCACAACCGCAGGCCAAAGTAGTGCTACGTCACTCAAAGCCTGTTGGGGAAGAAAAGCCAGGATCACGCAGTCGCAACATCAAGCAGATTTACATCGACAACAATCAAGGCGAGCGGTTCAAGTTTGACGTTCCGTACCTTACAGCCGCACGTGCTATGGCACGACATGTAAGCGATGGCGGAGCACCGTACGATGAAAAAGGTCGTGTGATATATGACATGGCAGTTGAACGCCAGGACCTGCGTAAACTCGTATCCTATGCTCGTAAAAATGAGCTCATGGACGGACTAGATGAAGAACTGGGATTGGCACTGGGTCGTGTGGACGAAATCGACCGCGCTCTAAAGCGTTTCCATCGTGTGGGTGGAGAGATATCTAATACGATTCCAAAAGTAGAACCAACTGAAAGTAGCAGGATCAAATTCACAGTACAGCAATTTGATGAAGCATTGCTACCAGGGCTACGTGCTGTGGAGCAACAGCGTTTGCGTGTGGCTGAAACACTACGAGCTAAATTCAATCTCGGTGAGTTTGAAAAGAAAGTGGCCAAATACGATGGCTCCGAGCAGAAGTTGGCATTTGATCCATTGAGTGAAATGGACGACACAACTGAGTTCTTGCTCAAAGCAGGACTCAAAGAATCATATGATTTGGTCATGGTGAGATCGCACCACCTGGCCGAAACACACATGCAGAGGATGGAGCAGGCTGTTAAATTGGCGAAGACCAAGCTAGCGGTACCTGATGATAAATTTAAGATGAGCCTACACGAAGAAGCGATGCAATCAATTCTTGGTAGGATCAATAATCTGGGTGTTTAAGTTACCTTTTGGTAAATACACTCGTTGACATACAGAGACATACAGCATATACTACACGTGTGCTTTCGCTAGAAGCGACTGCACTCTAGGCAACATTTAGGCAGCTTAGGCACAACTTAGGAGAAACAAACCATGGCCTCATTAGCAGAAATCCGTGCTCGACTACAAGAGCAAGAACAAAAGTCCGGCAACAAGTCCGGTGGTGGCGACTCAGCCATTTATCCTTTCTGGAACATCCCAGAAGGTACAACAGCAACAATCCGATTCCTTCCAGACGGTGACAACAGCAACACATTCTTTTGGCTTGAACGTCAAATGATTCGTTTGCCATTCCCTGGCGTTAAGGGTGGAGACGAAGGTCGCGCAATTGGTGTTCAGGTACCGTGCGTTGAAATGTGGGGCGAGTCATGTCCTATTCTAGCAGAGGTTCGTCCTTGGTTTAAGGACAAGGGCCTTGAGGATCTTGGTCGCAAGTATTGGAAGAAGCGTTCATACATTTTCCAAGGCTTTGTTGTGAGCAATCCGCTCAACGAAGACAGCGAGCCAGAGAATCCTATCCGTAGGTTCATTATCAACCCATCAATCTTTAATATCATTAAGGGTGCATTGATGGATCCAGAGATGGAAAATATCCCAACCGACTACATGAACGGTACGGACTTCCGTCTTATCAAGACCACTAAGGGTCAGTACGCTGACTACTCCACGTCCAACTGGGCACGTAAGGAACGTGGTCTCAACGAGCAAGAGCTTGAAGCAGTTTCCAAGCACAGTCTGTTCAACTTGAACGACTTCATGCCCAAGCGTCCTAGCAAGGATGAGTTGGTGCTTATCAAGGAAATGTTTGAAGCAAGTGTCAACGGTGAACTGTTTGATCAGGACCGTTGGGGCTCGTTCTATCGCTCGGGTGGCGGCGGCAACAGCCCAGCACGTTCGGCAGTTGTAACAGATGTGGACGACGAGCCAGCAGTGGCCGCGCCAGTTACACGTCCGGCTGCAACACCTGCTCCAGTAGCGGCTGCACCAGCAGAAGCTCCCAAGGAAGAAGGCAAGAAGACTAATGTTGACGACATCCTCAAGATGATCCGTGAACGTAAGACTCAGGCCTAAAGCACTATCAGTAGGGGAGGCGAACTCCCCTACTTCTTCTTTGACAGGTAAAAAATAATGACAAAACCATTTGACGTTTCAAAATTCAGGAAGAGCCTCACGAAGGCTGTACCTGGTATGGCTGTAGGTTTCCATGATCCACGTGATTGGGTTTCTACAGGCAATCACACACTAAACTATCTTATCAGCGGTGATTTCACACGCGGCATACCGCTGGGCAAGGTAACCATGTTCGCAGGCGAATCAGGCTCGGGCAAGAGCTTTATTTGTAGCGGTAACATAGTTAAAAATGCACAACTACAGGGCATCTTGCCCATCATCCTTGACACTGAAAACGCACTGGACGAAGACTGGCTCAAGGCATTGGGCGTTGACACCAGCCCAGACAAGCTGATGCGCTTTGGTGTCAGCATGGTAGATGATGTTGCCAGTATCATCCACAGCTTCATGAAAGAATATAAAACTGAAGCAGAAGGCCAGCAGTATGATGACCAACAGAAGGTACTGTTTGTTATTGACTCGTTGGGTATGTTGTTGACTCCTACTGATGTGAATCAGTTCCAAGCAGGTGATATGAAAGGTGACATGGGTCGTAAGCCCAAGGCACTGGCTGCATTGATCCGTAACTCAGTTAACCTTATTGCACCACACCCAGTTGGTATCGTTGCAACTAACCATACCTATGCCAGCCAGGACATGTTTGATCCAGATGACAAGATCTCCGGCGGCCAAGGCTTCGTATATGCCAGCAGTATCGTTGTTGCCATGCGCAAGCTCAAGCTGAAGGAAGACGAAGACGGTAACAAGATCTCCGACGTAGTTGGTATCCGTGCCGCATGCAAGGTCATGAAGACACGCTATAGCAAGCCGTTTGAAAGTGTCCAGGTCAAGATTCCTTACAACTCAGGCATGAATCCATACTCAGGTTTGGTTGACATGTTTGAAGGAAAGAACATGCTCAAGAAGGAAGGCAACAGCTTGGTGTATACTACACAGCATGGTGAGATCATCAAGCAGTTCCGCAAGGCTTGGGAACGCAATGACAATGGATCGCTTGACAAGCTGATGGCTGATATTGTTGAACGCGATAAACTCGAAGTGTTAAATAAGCCAATCGTAGCTATGAGCGACGATGTGGATGAGGAATCCGTTCAAGGAGAATAAAATTGAGTCTATATGATAGTGAAGCATCCATGGTAGTTGATGCATGGGCGGCAATCAAACCCTATCTGAATAAAAAAGATAGGGATGATGCGGCTCAAGCATTTTTACGCACCTTAGAAAATTATGTTGACATTGAAAGCATGGCTAATGATATTGCTGGACATGACGGGCCGTTAGACCGTGCTCTTTCCACGCTCTACGGCGGACACACAAGCGACGAGGACAACTACAATGATCCAGAAGGCGATGAAGAACTGTTTAGCGGTAGCTACGATGATGAAGACGAGTAATCGATGAGTAATTGGTTCCGGAAGGTTACTGCGGACATTGGAAATCTACCAGACGCAATAGATTGGTTTGAGGCCCAGCTTCAAGAAGCCAAAGCAGAAATCAGTCTACGCGGCAATGTAGAAAAGAATGCCCGAGACCTTCCGGGTATCATTGAGCATAGGTTTAACCAACTGCAAGAAATAGAAGCGATCCTAGAACATCTTAACATTGAACTAAGACGTTTGCGGAGCAATCACTTCAAACGGTATCTAGAGCATTACAACAGGGCCATGAGCAGTCGCGATGCTGAGAAATACAGCGATGGCGAACCAGAAGTGTTGGAAATGCAAAAGCTCATAAACGAGTTTGCTCTAGTACGCAATACCTTCCAAGGCCTGATCAAAGCGATTGATACAAAGAACTTCATGATTAGCAACATCACGCGACTGCGAGTCGCTGGAATGGAAGATGCAAGCGTCTGATATTTCATGTGTGGCAGATATCGTTGGTGCTAAGTTCAATGCATTGCAAAGTACCAACCAACGTGCTTATGCAGACTATCTTGAGTTCTATGTATGCAAGCTGATTGAAGACACCTACCCAGAACTTTACAAAGCATCAACCAGTGTACGTAGTCCAGAAGACTTCATGCTAGGCAACATCCTTGTTGATGTAAAAACTAGATGCATAGGCAGAGAGTTCAGCATGCCCAACCTCATCAGTGTTGACCGTGCAAGCAAGATCCTAGCAGACCAAACACGCGACATTTGGTATTGGTTCATTGACTATGAAGTGCATGCTGATGGCACGTTTAGCATAGTGAGCTCAGAACTCACACCCATATGGCATCTCAACTGGGACGCCCTCAGCATACAGAACCTTGGGCTTGGGCAGATACAGATATCCAACTGGGCTGTGCTACAGGACCCAGCACCTGCTAGGGCATCTTGGTGCTTGAATTTAACGAAAAAAACACGTGAATTCTATGTGCGCCTGCAACAAAAGCTGGAAAAACGCATAAAAGCACTGGGCTAAGTGCTTGATTTTCAAGGGATTTTTAGCCCTGCTAAGTCATTGATTTTCAAGGGATTTTTCTAGTACTTTATGCTAAATTCTGTGGGTGTTGCAAAAATACAACACAAAAAAGTGAAAAAAAGTTCAAAAAAGTGGCAAAACCGGTTGACTGCAACCCTGCTCTAGTGCATAATACAAACACTAGGCAATAACACAAAGGAGCTTGTATATGTCAACAGTAACAATTTTGCGCGGTAGCTACCGCAATGTGCCCGTCCGTAATCGTACGTTCCGTATGCTTAAGGACTTCCAAGTTGGAGCCAAGGGCGGCTTCGTCACTGTGCTAGGTGATGGCAGTGATGCTTTTCCTGCTAAAGCAATCCGGGTTCGTGTAAGCGGGCTCAAAGACATTGTAGCAGATTCTTCAATTGGTAATCGTAACGAGGAGGACATTATGGGTCTAGCTACCCAAGATGACGGCTCCGTGCTTCGCATTGAGAAGCCAGCGGATCCAGAAGTTTACACTGAAACTGACGAGGAAGCAATTGAACGCATCCGTCAGCGTTTTGATATTTTGGATGAGATGACACACGGTACCACAACTGGTGCTGTACGTGCAATGATTGTCAGCGGCCCTCCGGGTGTTGGCAAGAGCTTTGGTGTTGAGAAGGTGCTGGAAGAAGCCGCGCTGTTTGACAAGATTGCTCAACGCAAGCAGAAGTTTGAAGTGGTCAAGGGCGCCATGAGCGCATTGGGCCTCTACGCCAAACTGTTCAAGTATGCAGATGAAGGTTGCGTGGTAGTGTTCGACGACTGCGACAGCGTGTTGTTGGACGACTTGAGCTTGAACATCCTGAAGGCAGCTTTGGATTCTAGCAAGAAGCGTTACATTAGCTGGAACACGGACTCGCGCTTGTTGCGTAGCGAAGGCATTCCGGACCGTTTCGAATTCAAGGGCTCGGCAATCTTTATTACGAACATCAAGTTTGAGCACGTTCGTAGCAAGAAGCTGAAGGACCATTTGGATGCGTTGGAGTCACGTTGCCACTATCTGGACTTGACTTTGGATACCACACGTGACAAGTTGCTCCGCATCAAGCAGATTGTCAAAGACGGCATGCTTGACAGCTACGACTTTGAAGATGGTGCCAGCGATGAGATCGTTGAGTACATGGAAACCAACGTCAAGCGACTGCGTGAGTTGAGCTTGCGTACTGTGCTCAAGCTGGCAGACTTGCGCAAGATGAGCGCAGGCACTTGGAAGAAGATTGCGGAAGTGACCATCATCCGCAAGGGTGTTGAAGCCTAAAGTTTAAGATGGGGTGATTGCCTAGTAAACAACTCCTCCCTATCTTGGCCTTGGATGCGAAAGTGTCCAAGGCTTTCTTTTGGATGCATTAGAGGTTGTTCATAATGCAATGATGTAGTATATTAAAAACATAGCAATAGTGCTATGGTTGCAACTGGACATGAAAACCAGAAGCAAATAAAACATGAAGGAAAGTACCATGTCAGCAAATTCAATGGCCCTAAAAGTGGTTCCCCAGGTAAAGAACCAAACATACGCGACACAAAAAAATTCTCAATATAATGATCAAACGTCAGTCTTTGTAGACTTGTCCAAGAGGCTAAATGATGCCATCTCAAATACTCCACATTTCCGTGCAATAGGACTCAGAGGTAGTCTTAAGTCTGCATGTGACGAATGGCAAAAGAAATTCAACCATATTACAAAATTTGATGACCTGAACTTAGTTCAGACACTCACAATACCACTCTCGGATATTCTTATTGATATATCATTGCAACGCAAACTAGATCTAGTTTGGGTCATTGAAATCTTGAAGAAGTTTCGTGAAGTGCAAGCATCTCCTTTGCAAGTATATCAGGTAATTGATAACAAGGGTAAGCTGGGATATTATCCAAAAGGAAAAAGTTTATATGCCAGTTGGGACGCACAGCATACCGGGATAGTATATTACATTATTGCAGTATGGATTCTTAAAGAAGATCCATCTAAGGTTATGGTACCGGTAAACATTTATCCTGTAAGCCTTAAGAGTGAGATCCGTCAAAATTTTGTTAGCACAAACAGTTCTGACGGTAAAAAGCTTCTAGAGGACATTGACCTTTTCCAGCAAATGGTTTATGGTGTGCGTCTTGATGGTAACAAGAATCCGGACTGGATTGATGCTGAACGTAAACAACAGTTCCTTGAACAGGCTGATTTGTTTGTAACCAATGCAAAATTTGCTGACACTGATCAACCAGGCGCTATCAGTCGTATGCAAGAAATCAATCACTATTCAGCAGACATTATCAGAAAATTTTGTGTATATGCGGGCGGAACGATTCCAATCCCTCGTCCGATTGCATCCCAGGAGATAGAAATTCTTTGCAAGTTCTTTGATATTGCTAAAAAAGATGGTATAGATTACACAGATGCTGAGATTGTTGAAATTGGTAATCATCTGCATATGAAATTTGATTCTAATTTCCACGAGTCAAGTCCTTTTTGGGAAAAGGTAAGAAAAGCATACGAGAACTGGTGGAACGACTTTTATAAGGATGTTCCAGACGATCGCCGTCCGAGCAATTCTAGGGTAAGCAAGAACTGGAATACAGGTGGATCATTTTTGTGGCATCAGCTACACAAAACACTTCCAAACATCAAACTGCCTCGTATGCCGTCGGGCAACTTTATACCTGACACAAAGGACTTGTACTAACATGAGCACAATTAAAACATTAGTTGAGGGCTTTATTAAGCCAGCCAGAGTGAAAGGAGTTGTACGCAACCAGGTTGCGTACACTCAGTGCTTTGAATTTACATCAAGTGAACTAGAAAGATTGGTTACCCTTTATAAGGAAACTGTCTTTCTAGAAGATATGCGGGCCAGGCTAATACGTGATAGCATTGATCATTGGATTCGTCGATACCATGGATACGCAATTGAAGGAAAAATAAAAAGTCACTACAGAGAAGTAGGCGTAATCGAACGAGAGTCTGTCTTTGAACATGTTATTCCTGCAAGTTCTGTCAGAGACATGTTAATGCAGGACAGGCTTACGATTAATCAAGCACTAAATACCCCTGTGTGCTTGATTAAAAGATCAAGCGATAAGGTGTTGTCGGATAATGGATTGACTAAGACTAGTCCTAGCAATTACTATTTCTTTCAACGATACCTTGTCTTGAACTCATCGTTTACAACATACGATGGGATACCAATTACTGATTTATCAAAATGGTCACTTGAAGATCATTTTGAGTATTTTGGAATAGCATAAAGTAAGGCATCTAAATAGGTAGACAAACAACATGGCACCTGCTATACTTGCACAATGAGAACATGTGTCATACGTATAACCGATGAAGTCAATGCTAAACTGGTTGGGTTAGAAGTAACCACTCGCAACCGTTTGGCCAAAGAACTCAAGTTCTTTATGCCCTACGCATTCCACGTTCCAGCCTACAAGCTGGGACGTTGGGATGGTTGCGTCAGCTTCTTTTCATTAGGTGGAGCCACCTTTGTAAACTTGCTTGAACGCATCCTTCCTGTGCTGTATGAGGAACATTATGAAGTGTCCGTTGAGGACCAAAGAGAACAGCATGACTTAGATTTTGTCCCCATTGATGAAGAATATCATGGGGATATGGTTTGGCCAGACAAGCATCCAATGGCAGGTCAGCTGGTACGACTGCGCGACTATCAAGTGGATGCAGTCAATCACTTCCTTACCACTCCACAAAGCATCCAGGAGATTGCCACAGGTGCAGGCAAGACCTTGATGACTGCTACCATGAGCAAGTGCATAGAACACATTGGTCGTAGCCTGGTCATCGTTCCCAACAAGGATCTTGTGCGGCAGACATACGAGGACTATCACAACCTAGGACTTGATGTCGGTGTGTATTTTGGTGATGAAAAGCAAACAGACAAGACTCATACCATTGCTACATGGCAGAGCCTCAACGTGCTAGACAAGCGTTTCAAAGATGGCGAAACCAATGTCAGCTTGGAAGTGTTCTCAACAGGCTTGGCAGCTATCATCGTAGACGAAGTACACCAAGCCAAGGCAGATGTGCTGAAGAAATTGCTTACAGGACCTTTTGCCAACGTACCAATACGTTGGGGACTGACAGGAACTGTACCAAAAGAAGACTGGCAGAAGATCAGTCTTGAAGTAAGCCTTGGTCCTGTTGTGAGCAGTCTCAGCGCCGCTACATTGCAGGACATGGGTGTGCTTGCTGAGTGCCATGTGAATGTGGTGCAGATGGAAGAAACTGCCGAGTATGGTAGTTACCAAGAAGAGCTAGAATATCTTACTACCAACAGCACACGATTAGACTACATTGCTGATCTAATCAAGAACATCTCAGATACAGGCAACACCTTGGTGCTGGTTGATCGTATTCGTGCTGGAGAACAGATAGTAGAGCGCATTGAAGATAGTGTGTTTGTATCTGGGTCAATGAAGAGCAAGGACCGTAAAGATGAGTATGATGAAGTGGCGACTGCGACTGGAAAGGTTATTGTGGCTACCTATGGAGTGGCTGCTGTGGGTATTAACATTCCTCGTATTTTTAATCTGGTATTGCTGGAACCCGGAAAGAGCTTTGTCCGAGTTATACAGTCTATTGGGCGCGGTATTAGAAAAGCACAAGACAAGGACTTCGTACAGATCTGGGACTTGACTAGCACTAGCAAATTTAGCAAAAGACATTTACGTGAACGAAAGAAGTTCTACGCTGATGCAAAGTATCCTTACTTGATAGAAAAAGTAGACTACCGTTCACCTAAAAAGGGAAAGAAATGAAAATACTAACACATGATAACAACACGTTTGAGTTGAATACTCTACCGGAAGAAATAGATGACCTGCGATATGGAGTACTTGATTACAGCGATCCGCACAATCCAGATTACTTTTTTGTGCCGCTGATCTTCCTTGAGAACTTCTATGCACCTGCCGCTGTGCTACAGATAGGTCCATATCAGATTGAAATGCCGTTGGATTGGAGTATCGTTATTGGTGAACCAGATCATGGCGATCCAGAGATAGTGCCAATCATGAGCTTAAATGATCGTGGGTTCAAGACCTTTGCATTCAATCCAATGAAGAGTTTCAAACCAGAATGGCTAACAGTTGATATCGTAAACGTGTATCAGGAAGTGCGATGGTATTTTCCAAAACTAAAGTACGGGCATATACTGGCATTGCCACTCACAGATGGTCCAGAGCCCTTGTGTGCTTACTTTGTGAAAGAGACAAATAAGGTTCCTGAGGTTCTCGACATCAGCAAGATGTGGTAGTATAATACAACATGGCAACCAAACCCAAAGCAACAAAAGAAAAGGCAGCACCCAAAGAACGCAAACTGGATATCTTCCAGGAAGTGTTGCCCGGCATTGATCGTCGCAACATGGAATTCTTCGGCAAGCTATCTGATGAGCAGAAGAAGGAATTCAGTCCATGGCTGGTGCAACGCTGGACGGCCAGTGTTGAAGGATCAGCAGGTGTGCAGGAGTATTTCATACAGGCAGTCAATGAGCGTTCCAACATCAACATGAAGGAACTCAAAGACCATCCAGAGCTACAGTGGATGCTACTGGCCAGCTGTGGTATCAAGAAGGCATATCGGCGCAGTTGGATTGGCGCTGCCAAAGGTGTAAAGAAAGACAAAATCACAGAGTTCATTTCTGAACTGTACCCCAGTGCAGGGGAACAGGAAATTGAACTCATGCGCATCATCAATGATGAGAGCGAGCTCAAGCAAATTGCTGAACAGATGAACCTTAAGAAATCAGAAATCAAGGAAGTGTTCGGTGGATGAAAGATCAACTTGAATGTAGGTTTTGTAGCAAGGTGTTCCAGAAAGAAAGCACACTGGTTGCGCACATGTGCGAACCCAAGCGCAGGATACTGGCAGAGAATGATAGACCCAATCGCATAGGATACAATGCTTGGTTGATATTTCGCAAGCTGATGACTCCGAGTGCAAAGAAGACCCCAAACTACGAAGAATTTACCAAGAACAAATACTACACCACATTTGTCAAGCTGGGCAAACGCATCGTTGACCTAAGCATACCAGAACCAGATGCATTTGTTAAGTACTTGGTAATGAACTCGGTCAAGTTTTCCAACTGGGGCAAAGACTTTGTGTACGAAATGTACATACGAGAAATGACCAAGAAGGAAACCATCCAACGTGCGGCTGAACGCACAGTACTACTCATGCAACAATGGGGCATGGATCAGCAACAGGATTGGAAAAAGTTCTGGACCAATGTCAGCACCACACAGGCATTGCATTGGATACGTGTGGGAAGACTGAGTCCTTGGGTCATGCTAGGCACTGAACAAGGCAAAGGTTTGCTAGATAGATTTGACCAACATCAGTTGCAAGAGGCAACTGGCTATATAGAACTAGATCCGTGGCGCATCAGGATAGCACGTAACAAAGACGAGTGCATATGGATGCAACAGGTATTCAACGCAGTTGAGGAAGAAAAATGATGGAACAATATAACAACGTAACTGAAACACAGATTCGCGGAGAAAATAAAGTGTTACGACAAGCAGGCGACCCAGCTGACATACGACAGCTCAAGGCATTGGTCGCAATGCTGATCAAGAAAGTGGACGATATTGAACAGCGTTTAACACGTACCATGTCAGAAGCAAAGTCAGCACGTGATGCGGCAAGACACGCAACAAGGAAGTAATCGTGAAAGCACAAGGCACAGACATTGATATTGACCTAGCAGATAGAGAACTACTGCTAAGGTTGATTGATCACGTTCCGGCAATGCAGAAAGATCCTAGAGGCCGAACGACCAAACACAATACAGGTGTTTACTTCCATGATGTGCCCACAGATCCGTTTACTGGATTATGCACACTGGATTATAAGACTGCTGAAGAAGTTGGCTATTTCAAGATCGACGTTCTTAATGTCAACATCTACAAGGACGTGAGAGATCCAGATCACCTGGACAGACTGGCTGCACAAGAACCAAATTGGGATTTGTTACAGCACAAGGAAATCATACAACAACTCTTCCATATACATGGTCACGCAGATCTTGTTGTACGATGTAAGCCACAGACACTAGATCAATTGGCCATGGTATTGGCTTTGATCAGGCCAGGCAAGCGACACTTGGTTGGTAGACCTTGGGATGAGATTGAATCTCAAATCTGGGATAAAGGCGATGAGGGTTATAGCTTTAAGAGGAGCCATGCGCTGGGATATGCGCTGGCTATTGTTGTACAGCTGAATCTTCTACAGGAACAGGCCTTAGGGTTGCTAGATTAAAGAATGCTAATAATTTGATATAGGCCCAACCTATATCAAATTCCCAAGGACGCTGGCTGAACTTGGGACTAGCACCGTTGGCATGATGATTATTATGCAATTCTTCTCCACCAATCCATATAGCGATTGGCAATAAATTTCTACTTGTGTCTTTGGTATCTGTATTGCGATACCCCCACCAATGTGCCAGACCGTTGATTACACCTGCGGCCCAAAATGGAATCCATATCATTTGAATTCCCCACACTAAAAATCCCCACATTCCAAATAACAATAAATCAACCACAAGCATGATCAAGATACCAATAGCACTATGTTTTTGATACACATGACGTTCAACCCAATCGTCTGGTGTGCCAGTGCTCAGTTGAGATATCATTGCACGGTCCTTGGCGGCTTGTTTATAGAGTACAGCACCACCAAATAGCACACGCCAAATTCCGTAGACTTGTGGACTGTGTGGGTCTCCTTCTTGGTCAGAGCGTTGGTGATGCTTGCGATGGACGGCCACCCATTCAGATGTGACCATTCCTGTAGTTAACCAAAGCCAGGCTCGCATAAAATGTGATACGGTTGGATGAAATGAGACTCCCCTGTGTGCTTGGCTACGATGTAGGTAGAGAGTCACACACATTATAGTAATATGTGTCATTACCAGGAGGTAAATTATTTCTGTCATGTATTGTCTATTTTACGTATCAGCTGGATTTGACGTCGCTTGATACGTTTTGTGATCACGCTTTGCAAAGTAACTGCATGTCCTGCTACTACATCAAATTCTTTAATGGAGAACGTCTGCAGACTGTATTGGAAAGGCCTAAATTTCATACCTAGCACAATGTTTATTGGCAACTGCCTATTAGTTGCCCACCACCACTCATCACCCATTTCCAAGAATAATTTTTTGTCCTCTTCCTGCAGGCGATTGTAAACGTACATGCTGACGATGCTGTTATCGTAGTTTTGTATGATCCCCACGTATTCTTGACCACTATAGCGGGCCAGACACAGAAACGGGAATCTTTCAAGCATATTTGTGATTTCTTCTGGTGTGTTCATTGTCAAGAGTATTTACCAAACCATAAATATGGTATGACACAGGAACGAATATGAACGTATCGTATGTATATGATCAAACCCTCCACATAATGGTTGGAGTAGGAACCTTAAGGAATACCCCTATGAATGAACGTCGTTACATGGCTTACATAGGTGTGGACAACACCATTGACTTGCAATTCAAGGACAGAGATCGCAAGCCAGTTGATATTACACTAAAAACTGTAGTTTGGCAGATGACTGATCCTGTTACAGGTGAAGCATTGATACGCAAAACTGCCATAGCAAGCGATGCTGCCAAGGGCTTGGCCAAACTGCAATTATTGGATCACGATACTGTGGGATTGTCAGCTGGTATCTATCATGTGGGTATTATGTTGGTTGCATCAGATGGTACAACAGGTGCAAGTTATACAGACTTGAACTATGATGCTCGTGCAGAAATCGAACTTCGTACTGGTGCATACGAAGCATTCCGCAACAGCGACGAAACTTTGTCATTTTCTTCACCCTTTACAACAACAGGATATTCGGGTCCTCTCAAGGCAGCTGGTCAGGTTAGCGATGTCTGTTCTCTTAATACCATCGCAATCTACATGGCTGGTTATAAAGGCTTCGTCCATTTAGAATCCAGCATAGAAGAAAATCCAATCAATTGGAGTGCCCTAGGTGATCCAGCTGGGTGGGAATACAACAGCTACACTGGCATTGATACTTTCAATATTACCAGCCGTGCAAAATGGTTGCGTATCAAATATATTCCAGACATAACGAACACAGGCACTATTGACAAAGTCATCTGCAGAGCGTAAAATAGCTTTGTGAGTCTGATTCAAGAAACAATTAAAGCACACGTTCACGGATTGAGAGCTAGCCCTAAGGGCTGGTGGACAATCAACTGTCCTATGTGTGTGGCATTTGGACAACCGCGACCGGATACAAAACGTCGCGGCGGGTTCCGTTTTGATACAGATGGTTCAACTGCATATCATTGTTTCAACTGTGGCTTCAAAGTACGCTGGCAACCGGGCCAGGGCATGGGACATAAGCTCAAAACATTGCTACGACAGATTGGCGTAGACGAAGGAGAGGTGCAACGCCTTAACCTACAGTTGATGAGTGAACGAGATGACTCGCAGATCGTTGAGTACAAGGCAGAAGAGATATGGACACCTGAATGGCCCGCTATCAAAGTACCAGGATCTAGTACGCTGACATGCGAAGCCACAGAATATATTGAAGAAAGAAAAATGACAGGGCTTGCAGATTGGCATTGGTGTGATGCCAAGTTCTGGAACATTGACAAGCGTGTGATTTTACCGTATACTTGGGAAGGTAACACAGTAGGCTATGCCGCACGTTGGATAGGCACACCGCCTAAAGACACAGCCAAGATATTACGCAAGGCACCAACCGACTTTGTATTCAACATGGATCCACAAGGTGAGCCCCGTAAGTTTGTGCTGGTAGTAGAAGGCGAGTTTGATGCACTGGCAGTTGACGGTGTTGCAGTACTACACAATGACATAAGTCCCAAGCAGGCACAGTTGATCGCAGACTTGGATGTTGAACCCATCGTAGTACCAGATAAGGACCGTAGCGGAACCCGGCTAGCAGAACGTGCGATAGAATTAGGATGGAGCGTGGCATTCCCAGACTGGGATAACGGAATAAAGGATTGCGCAGATGCGACTAAAGCGTATGGCCGAGTGGTAACGCTAAACAGT